>ERZ791571.80-NODE-80-length-87597-cov-8.449396_pt1 | contig 87597 bp, 74 predicted proteins | sample MGYA00509972_ERZ791571 | MGnify/ENA primary metagenome ERZ791571 (study PRJEB30046, sample SAMN00791936) | human gut metagenome | study: EMG produced TPA metagenomics assembly of the A metagenome-wide association study of gut microbiota in type 2... | reverse complement strand
AGCGCGCTACCAAACTGCGCTACACCCGGTCAACCGGGCTGTCTCGAATCAGCTTGATTATTATAACTGACTGCACCGAGAATGTCAATAGAAATGTACGAATTTTATAAATATATTTTGCTTTGTGACTGATAAAGGAAGGAAAGAAGGGATAAATCATGCCGAATAGCCTGGAATTGAACGTCTCCCCTGCGCAGCTGCACACCTTTGCCAACCATCCGTTCCATGTCCGCAAGGATATGGAGATGAATGAGTTGGTGGACAGCATCCGGGAAAGCGGTGTTATTGTTCCATTGATCGTGCGCAGCAGGCCCGAGGGCGGTTATGAGATTATCAGCGGCCACCGCAGGTGCGAGGCCTGCCGGGAGTTGGGCATTGAGAAGGTGCCGGTCCGTGTGCAGGAGCTGACGGATGATGAAGCTACCATTTTAATGGTGAATAGCAATATTCAGCGGGAGCATGTGCTGCCGAGTGAGAAGGCGTTTGCGTATAAGATGCGTATGGATGCAATGAAGCACCAAGGCCGAGCAACTTCGGCCCAACTTGGGCCGAAGCTGAGCAGTGAGGTTTTAGCTGAACAAGTTGGAGAAAGCCGCAATCAAATTAAGCGTTACATCCGCCTCACCTACCTCATCTCCCCCATTCTGCAAATGGTCGATGAATCCCGGATGGCGTTCAACCCCGCGGTAGAGATCTCCTACATGACGCCGGAGCACCAGCGGTGGCTGCAAGCCGAGATGGAGCTTTGCGAGGCCACGCCCTCTCTGGTGCAGTCCCGCCGCCTCAAGGAAATGAGCCAAAGCGGCACCCTGACGGAGCACTACCTGCATACCCTGCTTACCGAGCAGAAACCCAATCAAAGACAGAAGTTTTTCTTGAATCAATCTGACGTGCAGCGGTTCTTCCCTCCCGGCTATACGCCGGAGCAGATGCAGAACACGATTTTCTCTCTGCTGAAAACCTGGGGCCATACCCACGAGCATCCCCAGAACCAGCAGGAGTTGGAACGGTAAAATGCCACACACAACCTTATTTATAAGGCCCGGTTAGGATGCCAAAAGCACGGTATTCTGTCAGGCTTATTCGAGTGCGCGCTTTTTGGAGAAGCAACCATGCAATTTGACTACTTTTACGGCAGTCAGGCCGAGCAGTTCTCATTCTATCGTATTCCCAAGGTGCTGTTCACAGACCCGCAGTTCAAGCCGCTGTCTACTGATGCCAAGGTCCTGTACGGTATCCTGCTGGATCGCATGAGCCTGTCGGTCAAGAATCACTGGCTGGATGAACAGAGCAGGGTTTACATCATCTTCACCACCGAGGAAATCATGGAGGCCCTGAGCTGTGCCAACCAGAAGGCCTGCCGCCTGATGCTCGAGCTGGAAAAGGATGCAGGTCTGATTGAGCGCAAGCGCCAGGGGCTGGGAAAGCCCAGCTTGATTTACGTGAAAAACTTTGCTGTTTCGTCATAAATCAAGAAATGTGAAAATCACATTTCTTGAAGTGTGATTTTCACACTTCTGGAGATGTGATTATCACACGCAAATAAGACTGATAGTAATTAGACTGATTATAACGATACAGAAAACAGATTGAAAAACAGAATACGGGGTGTAGAGTATGGCCGGGGTGACGAAAGAAGAAATCGCGCGGGCGAAGGAGCTGGACCTGCTGACCTACTTCAAACTCGTTGAGCCAGGCAACCTGAAGCTCGTGGGCAAGGAATACCGCCACAAGGTACACAGTTCGCTGACCATCAGCAAAGACAGCCTTTGGTGCTGGCACTGCATCGGCCTGCGCGGACGCACGGCGCTGAAGTATCTGATCGACGTCGAGAAGTTTCACTATGTTGAGGCCGTGCGGGAGATCAACCGTATCCAAGGCGGCGTGGTTCATTCTTCCCAACCTGTAAGCCTGCCGCAGCCACGCGCTGAACCGGAAGCACCTCGAGATTTCAAGCTGCCCAAGCCGGACACAAACAGCTATTCCGCTATGGCGTATCTGCGTGGGCGCTGTATCCACCCCAATGTGCTGGCATTCTGCCGCAAGGAGGGCATTTTGTACCAGACGAGCTTCAAAAATCACCCGAACTGCGTATTTGTCGGACGCGACGGTGCGGGTGTTGCGAAAGGCGGCAGCTTACGTGGCTGTACACAGCTGCAATTCCGGCGTGATATTCCCGGAAGTAAGAAGATTTACCCGTTCTACATACAGGCCAGCACTAAGGCCGACACGGTTGAGGTCTACGAAGCGGCCATTGATGCCATGTCCGGTGCGTCTCTAAAGCTCATGCAGCATACCGGGCCTTGGCGAAGCGTCCACTATCTGGCGCTGGGCGGCACAGACTATGCCGCGCTGGATGCGTTCTTGAATTATTTCCCGGCTGTCTGCAAAATCGTCCTCTGTCTGGACAACGACAATGCAGGGCGGACCCGAACGCAGGACATTATTGCGCACCTTGCGGGCAGTGGCAAAGCCGTGGAGGACCGCCCGCCGCCGGTGGGCAAGGATTACAACGACACGCTGGTGCAATACATGCAGGAATACCGCGCACACTGCATCAGCATGGATGATATTTTGGAGGAAACAAGATGAAAACAATCGCAATCGCAAACCAGAAGGGCGGCACGGGGAAAACGACCACAACGTATAACCTCGGCATTGCCCTGACCCAGCAGGGCTACCGCGTCCTGATGGTGGACTTTGACCCGCAGGGCAATCTTTCCTGCTACTGCGGTATCCCACCGGAAAAGGACCTTGACCAAACCATTACGGAGCTGCTGATGAAGACCTCCTGCGAAAAGCCGATAGGAAATCGGGAGTGTGTCTACCAGACCGGACGCAAGGAGGCTGCCGCACGGGTGGATTTTATCCCGTCCAATCTGCGGCTGGCGGGCTTTGAGCTGGCCATGGGCACGATGATGTGCCGCGAGGTGCTTCTGAAATCCTGCCTGGAGCAGTACAACAATCAGTACGACTACTGTCTGATCGACTGCTCCCCCTCTGTTGGCCTGCTGCTGACCAATGCACTGGCCGCCGCCAATGAAATTATTATCCCGATGCAGGCGCAGCCATTCTCCGTTGTGGGCATGTCGCAGCTGACGTCCTCCATTGCCAATGTGCAGCGTAAGATCAACCCAGGGCTGCGCGTGAAGGGCATCCTGCTGACGATGACCGAGCACACGAACGTTTCCGACCACTACTGCGGGCAGGTCCGCAACACCTACGGCAATAAGATTCACGTTTTTACGACGGAGATTCCCAGAAACGTGAAGGTACAGGAGAGCCAGGCCAACGCAGAGCCGACGATTCTGTACGACCCAAAAAGCAACAGCGCAAAGGCCTATATTGAATTTGCGAAGGAGGTATCCGGCTATGGCCGCGAAGAACAAGTTTTTGAACGCGATGAAGATGCCCTCAATCGATGATATGTTTTCCTCGGAGGCTGACAGGCAGCGGGAAAGCGGAGATTTGGTCACAGAGGTGCCGCTTTCCGAGCTGCATCCGTTCGTCGGGCATCCGTTTGAGGTGCGCGACGATGAGGATATGCAGAAGCTGGTGGACAGCATTCGGGAGAACGGTGTGCTCACCAACCTGACCGTGCGCCGCCGCGCCGAGGGTGGATATGAGATCATCAGCGGGCACAGGCGGTTCCACGCAGCACAGCGGGCAGGGCTGGATAGGGTCAAGGTTCAGGTGCGGGATATTGATGATGACCAGGCGATTATTGACATGGTCGATTCCAATATTCAGCGGGAGCATATCAGCCCGATGGAGAAGGCAAAAGCATACGCGATGAAGCTAAATGCCATAAAACACCAAGGAAGTCGGACAGATTTAACTTCTGGACAAATTGTCCAGAAGTTATCGGTTGAAAAGGTTGCAGAAGGAACTACCGATGGCTATAAAACCATTCAACGCTTCATTCGCCTCAACAACCTTGTCCCCGACCTGCAAAAGAAAGTCGACGACGGCAGTTTGAAATTCAACCCCGCCGTAGAGCTATCTTACCTTACCTCCACCGAGCAGAATGATTTCCTCGATTACATTGAATCCCAGTCCTGCTCACCCTCGCTGTCGCAGGCACAGAAGCTCAAGGCAGCCAGTAAGGACGGTGCGTTGGACCACGGCAAGCTGCTGGAAATCATGGATTCGAAAAAGTCCAGTGTACCACCCCGCGACCCTGCGCTGACCATCAGCGTCAGCAAAATTGCCCGTTACTTCCCCACCGGCTACACACAAGAACAGATGGTAGGAATCATCATGCAGCTTCTGGAACGAAATTCCCGCCATCTTATGCCGGAAAAACAACCCGGTCTGGAGCGTTGAAATGGCAGTGTACAGATATTACCTGATCCCCGATTTTATGTCGCACGTCTTTCCGCAGCAGTTTGAAGAACAAGCTCCGACGGAGTTCTTTTCAAATACTGCTGATTTGATGAAGCGCTACAAGCAGTTGAGAGAAATGCCCTACAACAACGAGTACACCTGGAACGAGCGCACCAATCTTCCCTACCCGCGCCTGACTGTTGGAATTGACCGCCGTGACCCGGATGGTGCAGTAACCATCATGCAGGTACGGAACGGTGTCAACTACCTGTGTGATGACTACCGCGGCCCCTTTGCAGATCGCAATGACAAGCAGCTCATTGAAATGGCAAAGCAGCTTGTGACGGCAGTTGGCGTAGATCGTATCCGGCCTCACTACTACACGGAAGAAAATGGTCACACAAAGGTACATGTTGGAAACGACATCCACATAACCGAGTGGGCCAATGCACCGGAGCTTTGCAGCGCACTTCGATTTTCACGGTTTCTGAACCGTGATGGGCAGCAGCTGTTTCAGGTGCGCAACGGTCAGCGCATCATTGAAAACTACGCAGATGGTTCACAGCTGGTGAAAGATGTGCAGACAGTTGACGATACGCACTTTTACGTAGGCAGTCGTTTCTGCCACATCCAGCAGTATGCAAGTCAATGCTTCAAAAGAGGCTGTTATGTTGAACCGGAGCATCCGCAGCCGGGTGATAAGTTAGACAGACTGCTGATATATCAAATCCCACATTACACCTGCGAGTATCGTTTTACGGATTATGACTACGCCCAAAGCAAGCTGAAGGCCACCGATTACCGCTGTGCCTATGTGGCCAACATGCCCCGGGACTACACACCGGACAAGTGCTTCCGGGATTTCAATTATGATGACCGGCCCTGCGCCAACAGTATGCCGTCTTTGTCCGTCAGTGATCTCATTGTGATGGAGCATGGTGATAAAGCGGAAGCCCTGTATGTGGATGCCGTTGGCTTCAAGGATGTAAGCCGACTGCTGCCCGAGCTTCATGATATGGAAGTTGAGCGACAGGAGCACAATTTAGATGAATTAGAAAGGTAGGTGTCAAGATGCCGAAACCGCAGGATATATTTCAGCTGGCCCGGCAGGAGACCGTGCGGGTCACAGCATCGCCGCAGGCGTGGCAGAGCTTTTTGTACACTGCCGCCCACAACTATCACACCACCTATCTGAACCAACTGCTGATTCACGCCCAGCGGCCCGACGCTGCAGCCTGTGCCAGCATGGAATACTGGAATACGAAGGCAAACCGGCTGGTCATGCGCGGCAGCAGAAGCATCACCGTGCTGCAACGCCGACAAGGTGTGGCGGTGACAAAGCCTGTTTTTGCCATCGACGATACCACACTATTGAGCCAGACGCACACCGGCGGGCCGTGGGAAGTCACCGACACAACGCGCCCGCTGCTTCTGCAAGGAAAATCCGATGACTGGCTGGCGGCGCTGGCGCAGGATGGCGTATCCAACGAAGCCGACCGTGCCCGCCGTATGCTGGAGCGCAATGTGGCTGACAGTACCCTGCAGTGGGCGCAGCCTGACGAGCAGATGCAGCTCTTGCAGGCACTGGTCACGCAGAGTGCTGTCTACATGGCACGGCTGCGAATCGGACTGCCGGTGCAGGATGAGAATTTCCCGGTATTTCAAAGCGTCAGTCAGTTCGACACCTATCAGATTTCACTGTGTCTGGGCGGCTATCTGCAGGCCGCCGCAGAACCGATGTTGAACGCCATTGGGCGCGAGGCGCTGCGACTAAACCGTGACAGCATTGCAATACAGCACGAACCAGTTCATAATGAAAGCACACCAACACAATTGAACAGCCGAGAGGAGGCCGTTACTTATGACGTACACGAAGAACCGCGAAGGCTACCTGATTCCGAGCCTTTCCCTGCCGAACCAGCCGAACCCTTACCTGAACCGCTACGCGAGGCTGCGTCTGGAATATCTGGAGCAGAACGAGCCGACGCTCTGCGACCAGCTGATGCTGGAGGGCACGCTGCTGACGAGCTGCAGCCGAATCGGACGAGCCGCACAGCAGATGGTGGACAAGACCCTGCGCAAGCTGATGCAGACCACCCCGATGCCGGACCGCAGGACGAACCCGCTGGGCTGGGCACAGCTGACCAACAGCCTGAAGAAGCAAGCGGAGGAAGCAGTCCTTCCGATGCTGTACGAAATCTGACAGAATCCCCCGCAAAGGCGGAGAGCAAGCAAGCGCTCTCCGCTTTTGCTTTGCCTGAATTTCCGTCCACGCTCCTGCCGCAGCTGCTGGCGGCAGAGACTTCTTCCCGGGCAGCCAACGCCGAATATCTTACCTTTTATAATAAGAATCCCCTGCTCATTGACCGGCTGCGCTTTGTGCGGGAAAGCTACAAGGATATTTTTACAGAGCTTTTTCTGGCCGATGATACCCGCGTGGGCTTTCACAGGCAGGACAACGGCCTGCTTGTGTGGCAGGGCGCGTATCTGACCCGCAGCGCGGAAACGCTGCTGTCGTGGCGTACCGTGGCCAATGCGCTGAACGACTTGATTGAACAGCATGAGCTGATTGCGGCCATCGACCCGAAGAAACTACCGCAGGTAGAGGAACAGCTTTCCTTTGAGCTGCCTGACACTTCGCCGCCGAGTGCGGAAAATGACAGCTTGGAAAATGATGATTTTCTCCTCCCGGAAAAGCAGGAAACCGTCATTCGCTCCGCCCTGCCTGTTGCAGAGTACAATGCCCCGCAGATGGATGACGGCAGCGTTATCACAGACGAGGAAATCAACCTGGCTCTGGCAGCGGGCAGCAATTTTGAGAACAGCAAATTCCGCATCTATCAGCAGTTCACAACCACGCAGGGCGACCACGCCGCTTTTTTGAAGAAGGAATACGGCAGCGGTGGCCGGTCATGGGACTACCAAAGCGGTGCCCACGGCTGGGTGGACCACGGCCCTGCCGGACTGAAGCTGATTTTGACAAATGAGGAAGGCCGCTTTGAGCGCAGACTGCCATGGCGGGCCGCATCCAAGCGCATTGCCTATCTGATCGAGATGCAGCGCTTTTTGACGCCGCAGGAGTTGGAGCAGTATTCCGCATGGGCTGCTGAACTGCAAGAGGCCGCCAGTGCGGTGCGCGATGAGCCCGGCAACGTACCGGATACCAGACCAATTTGTGCCGAGGGCAGCGTTGTCTACTTGGAGGATGACCACCGATTCACCGTGGAGCGCATCGGGCAGTTTGACGTGCATCTGCGGGACGAGGAAGTCCCCCTGGTTGGACGTGCCATCAGCCGGGAGGAGTTTCAGCGGCAGCTTGACGCCAACCCGCGCAACGGCGGTATGATGCTCTCCGAGCAGAAGCATAAAGCCCTTGTGCAAACGCAGACGGAACAGGCGCTCTCCTACATTGAGGATTATCTCAAGGACGAATTTGAAATCACCGAGCCGGACTTTTCGGACCTGACACGAATCGATTTGGGCTATACCACTACCGAGGATGAGAAACACGTCATTCAGGTGTATGCCGACTTGGAGCACTGCACTGTCATCAAGCTGGTGGACGATACTCTCTACGCGCAGGAACGATATGGCTCGCTCGATGATCTGAACCAAGCGGTGCTCTCCAATCTCGATTTTGACAGCCTCATGGAAATAGACCTCGATGAGGTGGAAGAACATGAGCCGCAGGAAAACGTCCTTCCTACCGACGAGTCCGCCGCGCAAGCCCCCACCAACTACCTTGCACCCTATGAGCCGGAGATTCCCACAGGGGCTAAGGCCAAGTTTGCTGCGAACTTAAATGCAATTCGGACACTAAAGCAAATCGAGCAGCGCGGCACACCGGCCACAGAGGCCGAGCAGGATATTCTGGCCGGGTACCTCGGCTGGGGCGGTCTGGCCGATGCCTTTGACCCCAACAAGGACAGCTGGCACAGCGAATATGAGCAGCTAAAGGATCTGCTGACGCCGGAGGAATACGCCGCCGCACAGGAATCTACGCTGACGGCGTTCTACACGCCGCCCGCTGTCATCCACGCCATGTACCGCGCGCTGACACGCATGGGCTGCGTGGGCGGCAATGTGCTGGAGCCAAGCATGGGTGTAGGTGTGTTCTTTGGACACCGCAACGGCAGCTTTGATACGAACAATGCAAAGCTCTACGGCGTCGAGTTGGACAGTGTATCAGGCCGCATCGCGCAGCAGTTATACCAGAAAGCAAAAATTCAAATCTGCGGCTACGAAAAGGCTGACCTGCCGGACAGCTTCTTTGATTTGGCTATCGGCAATGTGCCGTTTGGGCAGTATCAGGTTACGGACCGTCAATATGACAAGCTGCACTTTCAAATTCACGATTACTTTCTAGCCAAGACCGTAGACAAGCTCCGCGTCGGCGGCATTATGGCGTTCATAACAACCTCCGGCACGATGGATAAAAAGTCCGAAAGCGTGCGCCGGTATCTGGCTGCCCGCTGTGATTTGATCGGCGCGGTGCGGCTGCCCAACACTACCTTTACCGCGCAGGCAGGTACAACCGTCACCTCGGACATTCTGTTTCTGCAAAAGCGCGGGCGGGTCTTGGAGCAGGACGAGCCGTGGATTCATGTGGGCGAGACTGCCGATGGCATTCCGCTGAACCGGTATTTCATCGACCATTCCGAGATGATCTGCGGTGAGATGCAGATGGTCAGCGGCCCCTACGGGCAGCGCCCCACCTGCGCGCCGCTGGAAAATGGTGCATCACTGGAAGGTCAGCTTGACACGGCCCTTGCCAATTTGCAGGCCGAGTACACGCTGGCAGATGACCGGGAGGACGCGCAGGAGGAAAGCGATACGCTCGACGCTGACCCCGACACGCGAAATTTCAGCTATGTTGTTAAAGACGACACAGTTTATTACCGTGAAAATTCCAAAATGCGTGCTGTGAAGGCCAGCACCACCGCGTTAGCCCGCATCAAGGCGCTGGTTCCTCTGCGGGATACCTGCCGGGAGCTGATTCGGGCACAGCTGGACAATCTGCCCGATGAAACGATTACCGCTTTGCAAGCGCAGTTGACCGCCCAGTATGATTCCTACCACGATACGTATGGGCTAATCAACAGCCGCGGCACGGCTTCGGCGTTCCGTGAGGATTCCGGGTATTTCCTGCTCTGCTCGCTGGAGGACATCGACAGCGAGGGCCATTACAGGGGCAAGACGGATATGTTCACGAAGCGGACCATCCGCCCGGCCCAGGTGGTTGACCATGTGGACACCGCCGATGAAGCGCTGGTGCTGAGCCTGACCGAGAAGGCCCGTGTGGACCTTGCCTACATGGCGCAGGTCACGGGAAAAGCGCAGGACGAAATCATCCGCGATTTGACCGGCGTTATCTTCCGTGACCCGGAGCAATCCGAGCCGGTCTATCTGCCGGCAGATGAATACCTTTCCGGCAATGTGCGGCAAAAGCTGGCTGTTGCCCGGCTGGCCACTTCGTCCGATCCGGACTATCAGGTCAATGTGAAGGCGCTGGAGCAGGTACAGCCGAGGGACCTCGACGCCAGTGAAATTGCGGTGCGGCTGGGTGCCACCTGGATACCGCCTGAATATATTCAGGATTTCCTTATGGAGCTGTTGGAACCGCCATTGTCCACGCGACTTTCCGTGAAGGTGCTGTTTGCGTTGTTTACTGGTGAGTGGAATATCACGAACAAGCGCTACGGCAACGGCAGCATCAAGGCAACCGTCACCTACGGCACAAACCGCAAGAATGCCTATGAAATCACAGAGGCTGCGCTGAACCTGCGGCCTGTGCAGGTGTTTGATACAGTTACCGACGCAGAGGGAAACAAAAAAAGCGTGCTGAACCACGCCGCCACCGAGGCTGCCTACGCAAAGCAATGCTTGATAAAAGACAAGTTTGAAGAATGGATTTTCAAGGAGCCGCAGCGTCGGCAGGCGCTGGTAAGCCTGTACAACAGCAAGTTCAACTGCATTCGCCCGCGTGAGTACGACGGCAGCAATCTGCGCTTTCCCGGCATGAACCCGGAAATTACGCTGCGGCCACACCAGCGCAACGCCATTGCCCATGTGCTGTACGGCAACAACGTACTTCTGGCACATGAGGTGGGGGCGGGGAAAACATTCGAGATGGTCGCCAGCGCCATGGAGAAAAAGCGTTTGGGTCTTTGCAATAAGACCTTGATCGTAGTACCCAACCATTTGACCGAGCAGATGGCGTCCGAGGCGCTGCTGCTCTACCCTAACGCGGAAATTCTGGTAGCGCGCAAGACGGATTTTGAAAAGGCCAACCGCAAAAAATTCTGCGCCCGCATTGCTACCGGCAATTTTGACATCATTGTGATCGGGCACAGCCAGTTTGAAAAGATACCGCTTTCCGATGAACGGCAGAAAATGTACCTGCAAAAGCAAATCGACGATGTAGTGGCACAGACCGCTGCGCTGAAGGCCCAGCGCGCCGAGAATTTCACCATCAAGCAGATGGAGCGCATGAAAAAGCAGCTGCAGCGGAAGCTGGACAAGCTCAACGACCAGAGCCGCAAGGATGACGTCATCACCTTTGAGGAGCTGGGCGTGGACAGCCTGATGGTGGACGAGGCGCACTATTTTAAAAATGCGATGGTCACCACCAAGATGACCCGCGTTGCCGGTATCTCTCAGACCGAAAGCCAAAAGGCCAGCGACATGTACATGAAGTGCATGTACATGGACGAGCTGACCGGCGGGCACGGCATTGTCTTTGCTACCGGCACGCCGATTTCCAACTCGATGACCGAGATGTACATCATGATGAGGTATCTGCAATACGGGCTTTTGGAGCAGGAAGGCCTGCTGAACTTTGATGCGTGGGCCTCTACGTTTGGCGAGAGCGTTACCGCGATTGAGCTGGCCCCCGAGGGCAACGGCTACCGTTCCAAAACACGGTTTGCAAAGTTTTACAATCTGCCCGAGCTTATGAATATGTTCAAGCAGTGTGCCGACATTCAGACCGCCGACATGCTGAAGTTGCCGGTCCCCGAAATCACAGGCGGCAAGCCCACGATTGTGAAGCTGCCGCCCAGTGAGCTGCAGCGGCAGATGGTGGCGGCGCTGGGTGAGCGGGCCGAGGCGGTGCGCAACCGCCTGGTAGCCCCGAATGAGGACAACATGCTGCGCATCACGAACGATGGCCGCAAGCTGGCGCTGGATCAGCGCCTGATGAATCCACTTCTGCCCGATGACCCCGACAGCAAGGCGAATGCCTGCGTGGAGCGGGTCTTTACCATTTGGGAAAGAACAAAGGCGCAGCGCTCCACGCAGATGATTTTCTGCGATTTGAGCACGCCCCGCGCGGACGGCTTTGATGTGTACAACGATATTCGGGACAAGCTGGTTGCGCGCGGCATTCCCAAAGAGGAGGTACAGTTTATCCATGATGCCGATACGGAAGCCAAGAAGGCTGAGCTGTTCGGCAAAGTTCGCAGCGGTGCGGTTCGCGTGCTGATGGGCAGCACCCAAAAGATGGGCGCTGGCACCAACGTACAGACGCGGCTGTGCGCACTCCATCACCTTGATTGCCCATGGCGGCCTGCCGACATTGCCCAGCGCAACGGACGTATGGTGCGGCAGGGTAACATAAACAAAGAGGTTTCTATCTTTATTTATATAACCGAAGCCACATTTGACGCTTACAGCTATCAGCTGGTCGAAAACAAACAGAAGTTTATTTCGCAAATCATGACGTCGAAATCCCCCGCCCGAAGCTGTGAGGATTTAGACGAGGCTGCGCTCTCCTACGCTGAGGTAAAGGCGCTGGCTGCCGGAAACCCGATGATCAAAGAAAAGATGGACCTTGATATTCAGGTTGCGCGGCTCCGCACGCTGAAGGCCGCCTACAACAGCCAGCACTACCGACTGGAGGACGCCGTGACCGGCATCTTTCTGCGAGAGATCCGCGGCACCGAATGCCGGATTCAGGCGTTTGAGAAGGATATGCAGACCGCCAAGGACAGTCAGAGCTATGACAAGGACGGCAAGCTGGTTTTCAGCATTGAGCTGGACGGCACGACCTACGACAAGCGCGAGGACGCCGGTAAGGCACTGCTCGGGCTGGTGGGTGCTGCCGTGCGGGCCGACCATCCTGTTTTGGTGGGGCACTATGCGGGTTTTGAAGTCACGGTTGCCTATGTGCCGCTTTCCAAGGTGTTTGTGGCACATCTGGTTGGCCAGGCCACCCATACCACAGAGCTGGGCAGCGACGCTGCCGGCAATATGGTCCGCCTGCAAAACGTTGTTGCTGCCCTGCCGCAGGAGGTCAGCGGTCTGCGCAACAATCTACAGCAGCTGCGCGTCCAGTTGGACAGCGCCAAAGAGGAACTGCAACAGCCCTTTCTGCAGGAACAGGAGCTGAACGACAAGAGTGCACGTCTGGCCGAGCTGGATGCCCTGCTGAATGTGGGCAATGATGCCCCGGTTTTGGAGGGTGAGGCCGAGGTCGTAAACGAGGACGATTCTGTGCGAACGCCTAGAGAGGAAAACGAACTGGAACGCTGAAATCGACAGCCTTGCATTATTTCGCAGACCATGTATCATAGAGGTAGGAGGTGGCCATTATGCCCATTCAACGTAACAATCTGTTCCTTACCTGGGGTATCCGCATTAGTCTCGTGCCTGTTATTCTGGTACTTCTTGCACTGGGCCTGATTGCAATCGTGCTGTTTGCTATCTGCGGAGTTTGCGGCAGGTTTTTGGCGGCACTGGGCAGTCTGGCTGCTCTGTTGGCGCTATTCGATAAGTGCTACCAAGAGGCGGCAGTATCCGCCATCGTAGCATTCTTGCTCAGTCCTTACGGCGCGCCGCAGGTGCTGTTCTGGCTGGGCAGAAAGCTGCTCGAGTTTGCTGGTAGTCTGTATGATTTATACTACTAATTGGAGAGATTTATAATATGAAAAAATGTCTGTTATCCATTCTTTTAGCTACGGTGTTACTCTGCGCCTGCGCACAGCAGACCGATAACACCTTGCAAACGCCGGAAAGCAGTACGCTGGTAGAACTTACCGTTGCTACTGAAGAGACTGCCATTGAGACACCTGCGCCGCTTGCCACGGAAAGCCCGGCACCTGCGCCTACACAGACTCCGGAACCGACTGCCACATCGGCACCGACCGAAATTCCCATACCGGAGCCTACTGCAGCGCCTACCGAAGCGCCCGTTACGGAACCCGTTGCCGCGGAGAGTCAGCCTGCACAGGTCAGCATGAGCTACGGTGCTGTCCCCTTTGACCTGGCGGCGGGCAGTGAGGAGTGGTGGAGCATCGACAGCTCGGACAGTGCCTACTGGGCTGTGCAGGAAAACATCAATGCTATGCGCGCAGCAGCTGGTCTGTCCCCTTTGACGATGGACAGTGGCCTGAGTGCTGCCGCCGATGCACGCTGTGAGAGCTTTGTGGCGGGCGGGCCGTTCGACCACAGCGGCATGACGACCCGCAGTGAGATCTGCGCTGCAGGTCCGATTTGCTCTGCCAGCAGTGTTTGCACCTACTGGCAGGGCAGCTCTGCCCACTATGCCAATATTATGGAGCCCAGCTTTACCAGCATGGGCGTGGGCTGCTGGTTCTGCAGCACAGCCGAAGGCCAGTACACTTACTGGACCGTAACCTTTCAGTGATTGGAGAACGGATATGAAAAAGCAAAACTCCCTGTATCGGATGACGACCTCCGAAATGCAGATCATGACCTACCTTTGGAATTCCAAGGAGCCAGCCATCGCCAGTCAGATCGTTTCCGATTTGATCCCGACCCAGAACTGCACCTGGAAGCCGCGTTCGGTCTTTACCATCCTGAAAAGCCTTTCGGAGAAGGACCTGATCCACGATGTGGGGTACGTGAGAACCGGCAAGACCTACTCCCGCAAGTTTGCCCCCAAGGTGAGCCGCGCAGAATACCTGGCCATGCAGGTCATGAACGAGCTGCCGGACCAGGAGCTGCCGGAGTTTTTGGAGTTCTTTCAGGGAAAGGTCGGTTGAGCGTTACAGGTAAATCAAACTCTCAAGTGTCTGCTGTTTTTTCGGCAGGCACTTTTTTATATAGATAAAATTTAACAGCAGAAGGAAGTATGTTCAATGAATTGCAAATTTAAGCTCAAGCAGCGCGTAGCGGCCTTGTGTATAGCGGCTATGATGTGCTGCTCCCTGTTCCCAGCTGGGGCGTTTGCGGAGGCTCCGAGGGCCGATGCAGACGACACGCTTATCATGGAGCAGGACAAAGAGGCCGTCACAGATGACAGCCATCAGACCGAGGCAAGCGACCCGGACCCGGGTGAAGAAAACACGCCCAAAAGCAGCGAAGTAGCCGCAACACCCCAAAGCGCCGACGAGGATGCGCCGGTGGAGACATCCACCGGTTACACCTTCGACGGCGCTGTTTTGTACACAGACTTACCGGATGCACCGACTGGTTCCTATATGGGCAGCCAGGGCTTGCCGGTTGCCACGGGTGAAACAAAAATCGGCATTTCTGCCTGGCCGAATGACCAGTTGGAAGAAAGCACGGACAGTTACCTGAGTGCGGACACCCTGAACAGCGACGACCTGACGTTAATGGCTCCGTTGCTGGAGGGTACCGACTATGCCGTTGCGCCCATTCTGGCACAGGCGGAATACCCCGCAGACGGCAGCAGTCTGGATGTGGTACTTCCCAACGAAGTGACGGTGCTGGACTTCTACGGTGCTCCCTCCGATGAGGCTACGCGCACCAGCCTTGTGCATAGCGAGTATACCGAAACGTCCGCCGCGGTTATGGGTCTGTATGTACAGGCAGATGCCGACTTTTCCGCGCAGCTTGTCTACACTGCCCCGGATGGCAGTACGCTGACGAAAGCGCTGCACGTTGTAATTGACCGCAGCCGCACCATGGCCGCACCGTTCGCAGAAACCACAGACGTTGCCGCCTATGCCGAGCGCCCCACGCCTGCCGTTACCAGCGGTAAAATCACCAAGGTCGAGAAGGTCAACGGCACCTGGCTGATCTGGTTCAATGGCGAGGAAGCCTACTGCTGCACCCACGGTGCCAACGGCCAGCCCAAGGGCTGTCCGCCGTACACTTATACGAACACTTCTCTGGTCAGCGCGGATCAGTGCATTCCCGGTGACCACTACGGCAATCAGTACCGCATCTGGGGCGGTCTGGACCAGCTTTCTATGGACTTGCTACCCGATACGCCCGCCGTTTTATCTGCAGAAGATACTGAAAGAATCTCTCTTTTGGATTTCTGCTACACGATTTACGACGATAACCAGATGTGGCTGATTGAGAATTATCCCGAGAGCACTGCTGCAAAAATTTATCTGGAATCCGCGCAGGCCATGCTGGACGGCGCTGTTGCCTATGCAAAGCCCCGCGGCTACTACACCTACATCTATACCCCTGCGCGCAGCGGTTGGCAGACCGTTGCCCTGATTGGCCCTGAAATCAGTGAGGAGGAAACGGAAGAGCCGAAGCCTGTCGTACAGGAGTATTATGCCAATTGGGAAGCCCCTGCACAGTCCGCCAGCGGCACCGTAGATCTGACCTATGGTATTACCACGGATAAGATCCAGCTGAAAACGCTGGAAAAGGTGGACGGTGCCACGATTGAAATCGAGCCTATCACCAAATCCGGAACAATTGACGGCGGCAGCTGGAGCATTTCCCCTGCCGGTGTTCAGACCGTCACTACAGGCGGCCACACCAACGACGACAATTACCAGAATAACGGCGGTGCAGCATCTGCCAGCTGGTCTGTGCATTACACTGTATCCAAGACCGTAGATGGCCGCAGTGGCAGCGTCGGCCCCTATACTACGAAAGAAGCTGCAGACGCAGCCGCCAACAGCGAGCGTGATTCTGCGGTTGCCGCCATTAAGGCAGAAGCACAGAGCGCTGTAAATAATGCTATTGCCAGCGCGCAGGCACAGCTTGCATCTTTACAGTTCCGTTATGACGAAGTCACCATCCCCTACGGTTTTGAATCCTACTGGGGCAGCAACGGCAGTCACCAGACCATTACAGTACCGGCCAACTCCAACAGTGCCTACGAGATGCGCAATGCTGAGTGGTCACTGCAGATCAACGTCAAAAAGACGGACAGTGAGACCGGCAACCAGATTGCAGGCGATGCCCGGTATGAAATTTACCAGTGGGATGTCGTGACCGGCAAATACCAGCCAACGGGCGGCTACAACACCTACAGCGTCCAGCGCCAGGGTGACGGCACCTATGCCGTCATCAACAACGCCGCCTACGCCACAAACGACACGATGCGCCATACACTGTACTACACGCAGCGCAATGAGGGCAGGTTCATCCTTGTGGAGACGAAGGCCCCCGCGGGGTATTTCGGCGACTGGACAGACGTTGACCATCCCGGCACAGCGGGCACGCCGCTGGGCAAGCGCGCCTACTATGTGGAAATTACCGCCGACAACAACAATTCCGTCCTGTGGCTGGGCAATGGTGACTACAATGCCGACATTGCCACTGGCGATAAGGGCGGCACAAAGCTGGTGACCAGCGGCGGCGTAGAAACCACAGTCACCATCTATGACTCCCCCAAGGATGCCTCCCGGAGCTATACCACCGATGCCAGCGGCAAGGCTGCCAATGAGGATGGCTACACTACCACGACGGCGGACGGCATCATGAAGAATGACCGCACGCTGGGCGAAATCAGCATTTCCAAGGTCGATTTGGATGCACAGCGGTATGTGACAGGCGACGCTGCTCACGGCAATGCCGTGCTGGACGGCGCAGTGTACGACCTGTACGCCGCCGAGGATATTACCCACCCTGATGGTGTGACCGGCGTTGTTGATTATTCCAAAATCGTAGATGCCAATGGCAATCCCATCTGGCACACTACGATTCGTGACAACAGCGGGCAGTGGATCAGCGATTACCTGCCCGTTCTGAAAAAGGACAATCTCGTAGCCAGTGCAAAAATCGAGGACGGCTGGCTGACCTTCGCAAACCTGTACCTCGGTAAATATTATGTAGTAGAGCGCTCCACCGGCACGGTCATTCCGCTGCGTGAGGGCGCTCTTGCTGTTTCCGGCACCTATCCTACGGTGGACAGCCGCACCAAGGCAGCTACCGGGCAGGTTGCCGCGCTGGCAGCCAGCAACGGGCAGTATACAGATTGGGTATACAAGAACCAATTCAGCACCATCTCCAAGAGCAAGGCTCTGGACGGCACCTGGACCTACGATGCCTATTACCTGTCCTATGCGCCCGGGTATCTCTGCGACGAGCACAACTACTACATCACGCCCAGCTATGCAGACGAGGGCTGGCATGTGGAGAAAACCACCTTTGCCAATGACACAGCCGCCTACAACGGCAACTACCATATCCACAAGGATAACGGTCTGACCGAAAGTCAGGATCAGGTCGCCAAGGGCAATGTGGAGATCAGCAAGGTCGTCTCCTCCAGCGGTCAGTCCAATGGGCTGGAGCTGGAGGGTGCTGGGTTCACCTTCTATCTTGTGTCCGACTTGTCCAAGGACGACCAGTTTGACCAGACCCGCACCGGAAGCTACACTCTGCAAAGCATTCTGGATACCTACATCAACAAGGAATACGACAACGAGCACCCCAAGTGGGATTTCTCCGGTGAGACGCAGGCCATTGCCAGGACCTACGAGGTCAACGCCGATGAAATTGCCGCCTATAACAGGACGCTGACCGCGGCGGGCGACAAAAAGAACGGCAAGGGCGATGGCTGGCAGCCCACGGGGCGTGCCAATGAGTACCATCTGGCCGAAATTTTCAGCAACGATTCCGGCTGCATCCGCGTGCAGGGGCTTCCCTACGGCACCTATCTGGTCGTGGAGACGACCACCCCGCACGATTTGTTCCAGGCAGAGCCGTTCCTGGTCAGCATCGACCCCGAGCAGGACAACAACCCTTGGGGCGCGATGGCCACGCCGAAGGACAGTGTGATGAAAGCATCGGATTCCTATCAGAAATTTACGGTACTGGATGAGGAGATTGAAGTGTATTTGAAAATCACGAAACTCGATACGGAAACCGGCAAACCGGTCCTGCTGCCGAACACAGCCTTCCAGATCTACTGGCTGGATGGCAACGGCAACTATCGGCTGGAAAACGGGAAGCCCAAGCTGGTCACGATGACGGACACGGTAAATGGGCATTTGACCAAGAACGTGGACACCTTCTACACCAACGAGGAAGGCATCCTGACCCTGCCTGAAAAGCTGCCACTGGGAAAATACCGCATTGTGGAGACTGTCGGCCCGGACGGCTTCTACAACGAATGGGCTGACAGCGGCAACTACTATGTGGATTTCGATATTTCCACGGACCGCATCTACAAGGCCACCGGTGATGACAATGAAAACAGCATGGATACGCTTGTCATTGGTGAGAACTACTGGAATGAGGAAACGCTGGGCAAGCTGACCATTCGTAAGACCGGCAATGCCTTGACAGGAATGATCGAAACCATCGATTTGATTGACCCCTGGATGACCGGCGAGGCCGATTCCGACTTTGCCTATACGCTGCGCCCGCTGGCCGGTGCGGAATACACCATTACGGCTGCCGAGGACATTTACACACAGGACCGCCAGCTGGATGCCAACGGCAGCCGCACTCTCTGGTATGCCAAGGGCGACGTGGTAGCGGTTGTTACCACCGGTGATGGCAGCGCAGACACTGCTGTGTTTGCGCCGTCCCGTACCAAGGCAACCTATGATTTTCTGTCGGTCATCCACGACGGCACGCTCGGCGAGGTCAGTATTACCCTGCCGCTGGGCAGCTATCATGTGGAGGAAACCAAGTCGCCCTATGGGTATGTCGGCACGACGGACAGCTACGACGTGACCTTTGTCTGGGATAATCAGCTGAACGATGTAGTCATGGCAAAGAACATCGTAAAAAATGGCGACAGTGAACAGCATTTTGATGTTGTACGCGCATCGGAAGTCTCTGCGGAACTGGCTGAACAGCAGACCCTTGGTTTCTACAATGACCGTGAGCATGCCCGCGTGGGTGTGTACAAAATCAATCAGGAAACCGGCAAATATCTGGCCGGTGCCGTGTTCAACCTGTACACCCGCGATGACATCTACGATGTGGACGGCAACAAACTGTTCTCTGCCGGTGATTTGATTTCCACCAGTCCCGAGACCGTTACGGACGGCTACACCTATTTCAACTGCGATGTTCCCATCCGCGGCGAGTGGTACGGCCAGAGTGACCGACTGGATGCCACGACCAACAGCGGCAATTACTTTATCCGCGAGCTGCGCGCCCCGCAGGGATACTATCTCAACGATGCAGAGATGGATGTCACCTTCACCTATGACGGCGAGGCCCTGCAGGTACTGGACAGCACCTGCGCCAACAAGCCTACTGAAATGTGGGTGAGTAAGCGCGATTTAACCAACGACGAAGAACTGCCCGGTGCTACGCTGATCATCAAGGATGCGAAGGACAACATTGTTGACACCTGGGTTTCCACCGATACGCCGCACCGTGTGACGGGTCTGCATTTTGACGAAGAATACACGTTGACAGAAAAGCGGCCTGCTGATGGGTATGCCGTTGCGGACGATATTGTCTTCCGTTTGGAACGCAAAGCAGATGCCGACGGCCATGAGCTGGACGAGGCTGACGTTTACTATCTGAAGGATAAAAAGAAGTTCTGGATCATTCCCTGGGAGGAATGGGAGCTGCTGGACGATGCTACGGTCATCATGAAAGATGACATTACCAGGGTACAAATCTCCAAGGTTGACATTGCCACGGGTAAAGAGCTGCCCGGCGCGGAGCTGATTATTAAGGATACGGACGGCAACACGGTTGCACAGTGGGTTTCCGAGGACAAGCCCCACTATATTGAAAAGCTGCCCGCCGGTGACTATACGCTGACCGAGATCACAGCCCCCAATGGCTATCAGCTTGCGGAAAGCATTACCTTTACTGTACTGCCCACCGGTGAGCTTCAGACTGTCGTTATGAAGGATGCACGCATCCCAGAGGAAACACCGCATGATGACACGCCGAGCAATACGCCGCAGCCGACGCCGGGCAGCACGCCCGCGTCTACCCCTGCACCGGCAAGCACACCCACGGCAACGCCTGCGCCGATGCCGCTCATTCCCCAAACGGGCGATGTGTTCCCCTTTGCGCTGCTTTCGGCAGCGGTGTTTGGGTCTATCGTCGGCTTCGGAATTTTTGCATACAAGCGCCGCAAATCCAAACTGGATGAGAGCGAGCACTAAAGGCATATGAAACACGTACATGGTATGGGCGGCTCTCGCGGGCCGCCCTATTTTTATTGGTGAATGACATGAAACATATCATCTGTTCGAGCTTCGGCAAAGACAGCAATGCAACAGCGCTGCTGGCCCTGCAGCATGGCGAACCGCTGGACGAAATCATATACACAGAGGTCATGTTCAGCAAGGAGATTTCCGGCGAGCTGCCCGAGCATACCCAGTTTATCTATGAAACGGCAATTCCGTACTTTGAAAAGCGCGGCATCCCCACAAGGGTTTTGCACGCTGAAAAGACGTATCTGGATTGCTTTTACCATGTGGTGAGCCGCGGCAATGCACAGGGAAAGCTTGCCGCTTTTCCGCTGGCTGGGCGCTGTGCAATTCAACGAGATTGCAAGGTCCCGCCACTGGAAGCCTATAAAAAGAGTTTGCCGCCGGGTACGGTTTCCTATTTAGGTCTTGCCGCGGATGAGCCGATCAGACTGGAGCGGCTAAAGCCTGACCAGGTTTCCCTTATGGCAAAGTACGGCGTGACAGAGCAGGATGCATTTGCCATGTGCAGGCAGGAGGGGCTGCTGTCGCCGCTATATGAGTACAGCCACCGCGGCGGGTGCTGGTTCTGTCCCAACGCATCCATGACCGAGCTGCGGCATCTGTACCATGCACATCCTGATTTATGGCAGCTGATGCTGGAATTGCAGGATGCACCGAATAAGGCGACGGAACGCTTCAATCGGAATTTCACATTTGCCGAGCTGGACCTGCGGTTCCGCTTAGAAGGCGAGCAATTGAGCTTTTATGACCAAGAGCTGGAGGTAGAGAGATAATGCCAAATCAAGAAGAATTGCCCCATGCATGGGTGTATGCGCGCATTCCCGGTGACTGCGCAGCGACCCGAGCAAGCTACGATGCCTGCTGCAGGCAGGCCGGTGACGACGGCTGCACGGTAGTCGGCGGCAGCATCGATTATAAAGGGCACGGCCCGCTGCGCGATGGGTATCAGAGTATGCTGCGCAGTATCAGAGACGGCAAGGTCAACTGCGTGTATGTCTGCCGTATGCGGCAGATCAGCGGCAAAGAGCGGTACCTGTACGCCTTTTTCAAGTGCGCAATGAAGCACCATGTAAAAGTCCGCACACTGGATTACAGCCTGCCGGACCGCTTGCAGCAATACACGTTGGGAAAAAGAATCGAAGCATACGCCCGACGCACCGGCGCTCCGTTGCCGTGGGGAGGCTGAAATTTTATTACGGAGAAAGCGAAGGTGATACCGTATGATAGAAGAAACGGCCATCCGGGTGCAAATCAACGCAGCCAAGCTTGCCGGACAGAGCATCTTTGGGATATTGCAGGCGGTTGCCAATATGCTGCAAGCGCGGCAGTACGGGCAGCAATCAATTCAATCACTGAACCGGCAGTCGCAGGCTCTCGCTTCGGTGGAGCTGAACGACAAAACGCTGCCCTATGTCAGGCGGCAGCTCAGGGAATACTCGGTGGACTTTGCCATTACCAAGGACAAGGACACCGGGCAGCTGAACCTGTGGTTCAAGGGGCAGGACGTGGACCGCATCCAGACCGCCATTGAAAACTGCATTGCAGCGCGCGGTAAGGAACGTCCCACCAGTCTGCTGCAGGAGCTGTCCGAACGCGCCATGCAGCGCACGAAGGAGCTGAATCAGCACCGCCCGCCGCCGGAGCAGGAGCGAGGTGAGCGGCTATGAAGGAACAGCGCACAAAGCAAATTCTGATCTTCCTTGCTGCAAGCTTGGGCTGCTTTTGGCTGGGTAACCGAATGGGGGTTCTCTATGTATCGGCTGCCGGAACGGTCACGCAAAGGCTGGCCTCCGCGGTAAATCTTAGCAAAATTGTACTGCATCCCTTGCAGCTATCTTCTGCGCCGATTCCTGTAGGCTGCGGAGTTGGTGCTATTTTGCTGGCGGGTCTTGCTTACCTCTGCATAAAGTACAGCGGTCATCGGCTGGTACCGCAGAAGGAGTACGGCAGTGCCCGCTGGGGCATAGCGGCGGACATTGCGCCATTTCTCCATGAAAAGGCAAGCGAGAATATCCCCCTTACGGCCACAGAGTCCCTGAGCCTTGCCATGAAGATGCCGGTAACAGCGGAGAACAACTATAACCGCAACAAGAATATCATCGTGTTTGGTCCCTCCGGCTCCGGCAAGAGCTACAGCGTGGCAGGTCCGCAACTATTGCAGTTCAACAGCAACTACATTCTCAGCGATCCGAAGGGCGAACTGCTTGACACCTACGGAAATGTCCTGTTATCGCAAGGGTATGACGTAAAGGTGTTCAACCTGAAGGACCGTGACAAGTCCGACCACTACAATCCGTTTGCGTACATCCATGATACGGATGACATTGTGGTTGTTGCCAAGAATCTTATCAAAAATATGAAAGAGGACCCGCGCCAGAAAAACACAGCCGACCCGATATGGGAAGAAGGCTCTACTTCACTGCTGGAAGCGCTGCTTGCCTATGTATATTTTGAGCAGCCACCTGAGATGCACAATATGAACAGTGTAATGGAGCTTTTTGTTCTGATGCAGCATCGTTACGGACCACAGGGACGCAGCCAGTTGGACGATATATTCGAAGACCTGGCTATGGAAAAGCCTGCGTCATTCGCAGCGCGCCAATATGGACTGTACCATATGGCACCGGACAAAACCGCACAGAGTATTGATGTATCTCTCGGTATGCGTATGAGTGCGTTCAATATTCCTTCCATCATGAAGATCTGCGAAGATGATACCATTCATCTGGAAGAGCTGGCCAGCGACAAAAAGGTGGCGCTGTTCGTTGTCACACCAGACACCACCACAGCCTATAACTTTCTGGCTGCGGTCATGTTCCAGCAATGCTTTCAGATTCTTGTGCATACCGCAGACAATCGGGAGGATCACTGCCTGCCTCGCCATGTGCGGTTTCTCTTAGATGAGTTTCCGAACATTGGCATGATTCCGGACTTCCAAATTCTGATCAGCACCATCCGCAGCCGAAATATCGGATGTACTCTGATTTACCAGTCAATCGCACAGCTGAAATCTCAGTACGGTGATGACTGGGGCACGATTCTGGAAAACTGTGATTCAGAGCTTGTGCTGGGTGGCGGCAATAACCCGGAGTCACTGGAGTTCTTCGGTAAACAGCTGGGCAAACGGACCATCGAGGTGCTGAACACCACAGAGAACCTCGGCGCACAGGGCTCCTTCTCTAAGAACTATCAGGTGGCCAGCCGTGATCTGATGACACCGGAAGAAATACGCACCATGCCGCGAAATCGTTGCTTATTGATGATTTCCGGTGTTGTGCCATTTTACTCTTACAAGTTTGATCTTAAAAAGCACCCTAATTACGCATTAGTAGAAAAAGAGGGGCATCGTCCCTTCGACTACGAGAGGCGCGCGGAAAATAGCTTTGCAGCCTTTATGAAAAATGTGCAGGAAATCAACAACATCGAACTCGATGATGACGAGTCTGACACATAAACAGAAAGAAGGAAAATCACATGGAAATGGTATCTACAATCACTTCTCTTATCACGAATGTTGTCAATTTTGCAGGTGGTCTGCTGCTGCTGTTTGGTGCGGTGACACTGGGCACGAACCTGAAGGACCACAACGGTCCCGGCATCAGCAGCGGTGCATGGTCGATTGCAGGCGGCGTGCTGATCATTGCCGTTGCTACCTACTTTGGCACGCTGACAGTCAGCTGATTGGAGGTATGCGCTATTTTTGAGGATACGATACGAAGCCAACTGGCGGGTATTTCGGCCACCGTAAATGCTATGGGGCAGAACTCCGGTCTGCTGAGCAGTCTGACCGATTGGAACAGCACACTGGCCGGCTATGCAGATTCTATCAGCTCCGGCGTAGTCATGCCGATTGCACTTACCGTTCTGGCACTTTTTATGGTTTTGGAACTGTACAATTTCACCCAGACCATAGCCATGAACGGCGGCAGCACAGCTTTTACGATTCAGCAGGCGGCGCTGGTCATGCTGAAAATCACGCTTTGCCGCTGGGCTGTCCTACACTCCACGGAAATTCTAAATGCGATGTTTGAGGTAGCGGCCACAGTGACAAACGGCATAGCCGGTTATGTGGGCAGTGGACAGGTCAACACCGAGGTCGACATCGAAAACGCAATCAGCGCACTGCCGGGCGGCATCGGTAATATGCCTGTGGCCATGGAGCTTATGGTCGTAAGCTGGATGCTGCGTCTTGTCAACATTGTGATCAATACCATCGTTGCGGCCCGCTTCATTGAGCTGTACGTTTATAATGCCCTGGCTTCCCTGCCAATTGCCACGCTCTGCTATCGGGAGCTACATGGTATTGCTGTAAACTTCCTGAAAAACTACATGGCGGTGGCGCTGCAAGGTGCCGTTCTCTATCTTGTCATTGGCTTCTACCCTGCCCTGACAGCTTCATTGGGCAGTGGCGGTGACATTACCGAGCAGGCCTGGGCCATGCTGGGCAAATCCGTTATTCTGCTGGTGGCCGTGTTTATGAGCGGACGATTCACCAAAGCCATCACCAGCGCCATTTAATGGAGGAGTTCACCTATGCTCTCAACAAAAACCAATCTCGAAATCACGGAATATCACGAGAAATTCTTTCTGGGACTGTCGTTGCGGCAGCTGGCCTGCTTTGGTGTCGCTGCCGTACTGGCCATAGCGACCTGCTTCGTTTGCCTGCAATGGCTTCAGCTGGATATTCAGCTGGTTTCCTACATCGTAATGGTAGAAGTCCTCCCCTTTCTCGGGTTGGGCTTTATCAGCCATAACGGATATCCGTTTGAAAAGCTTGTAAAAATCTACTGGGCATGGTACTGCGGCCCCGCCGAGGTCGCAGTCTGCCCCCGTCAGGAGAAAAATTATGTTTTTACCAAAAAAGCACGCCAACTTGCCCATCGAACCGAGTGTGTTGGAGTCTTTGCGCGCACAGGAGAAATCGTTAAAACGAGAAAAAAGGAAAGTCGCCAAAGAACGGCGGCAGCACGCAAAGCAGTTAAAGAAAGCCGAAAAGCATACAAAAAAGCGCATTGCCGCACGCAAAGCGCCACAGAAAGCCAGTGACTGCCTGCAATACCTGAGTATGTCGCAGGATGGCATCTGCGAGGTGGAGCCGGGACTTTTCTCGATGACGATGGCGTTCACCGATGTGAACTTCCAGATTGCCATGTTGGAAGAGCAAAAGAACATTTTTACGAAATACAGTGAGTTTTTGAACTACTTCGATCCTTCGCTGCATCTGGAAATCAACCTCGTCACCCGCAGCATGGACGAGGAGCAGTTTCGCCGCGACACCTTCCTGCCGCTGCGTGGGAATGACCGTGACCGCTATGCCGAGGAGATGAACCAAGTCGTGGCGGAAAAAGCACTGCGCGGTCAAAATGGCCTGATTCGTGAAAAGTACGTCACCTTCAGCCTGCACGCCGAAAATTACCAGCAGGCGAAAGAGCAGCTGGAGAACCGTGCTGCAGATATTGCCGATCACTTCAAGCGCATGGGCAGCAGTACACGCATCTTGTTCGGCATTGAGCGTCTGAGCCTGTTACAAGGCATCATGCGGCCCAATGAGGAAATGAGCTTTTCCTATGACTGGCTGCTGGCTGAGGATGACCTTACTACGAAGGATTTTATTTCACCCAGCTCTTACAACTGGCACCCGGAGCATGACGACTCGCGCGCCGTTCACCGTGACCGCTATCAGTTTGGCGATAGAATCGGCAAAACAATGTATCTGCGGGGCATAGCACCGGAAATGAAGAACGGTTTGTTCTCTATGCTGTCCGAACTTCCTTTTGACCACGTCATCACAATGCATGTTGACGCTATGGACCAGGCAGAAGCTGTCCAGGAAATTGAGAAAAAGCTTGCCTATATGCACAAGGAAGAATACGATGCCATTGCCAAAGCACGCGAGCGAAATATGCCTGCCAGCATAGCTGTGAGCTATGATCTGAAAACCAAAATGCACCACACAGAGCAGATGATGGATGACATTACAACCAAAAACCAAAAAATCTTCAAAGTCTGCATCCTCATTCACACCTATGGCGATTCCAATGCGCAGTTGGACGAGCGCGTGCGGCGCATTTGCAGCACCGTACAGCAGCAGACCTGCCGCTTCGACAGCATTTTGTATGAGCAGCGCAATGCCATGAACAGTATGCTGCCGCTTGGCAAGAAATGGCTCGGGTTGGAGCGCACGCTGGAAACCGTCAGCACAGCCATCTATGTGCCGTTCACCACACAGGAACTGTTCCAGCCGGGCGGACTGTACGAGGGCATCAACGCCCGCAGTAAGAATCTGATACTGTGTAACCGCAAGCTGCTGCCCGCCCCTGCCGGTATGGTGCTGGGTATGACGGGCTACGGCAAGTCTTTCTCCGTAATGCAGATGGTCACCAATATCATGCTTCGCTGGCCAGATGATGATATTGTTCTCATCGACCCAGAACAGGAGTACACGCATCTCGTTACAGCCATGGGTGGCGTAGTGATTGACATTTCCGCGTCCAGCCCCTCCCATATCAACCCCATGGACATTACAGAGGACTACGGCGACGATGAGGACCCCATCCGACTGAAAAGCCAGTTCTTGCAGAATTTCTGCCAGCTGATTCTACACAGCTCCGAATTGTCGCCCCAGGAGCGAACCTTTATTGATGTAGCTGCCGGCCTGACCTATCAGCGCTATATGGCAAATCCCAAGCGCGAGGAAATGCCAACGCTGCACGACTTTTATAGAAATCTTGCGCTGCAGGGAGAGGAAGTCAAGCCACTGCTTACGGCATTGAAGCTATATGTAAGTGGCTCCATGGACCTGTTTGCCCACCAGACCAATGTGAACGTGCAGAATCATTGCATCTGCTTTAATACGGTCAAGCTGGGCAAGTCGATGCAGTCTATCGGTATGCTGACCGTACTGGATCAGGTTTGGAACCGCATTACCCGAAACCGCGTGCTGGGCCGCCGTACCTGGGTGTTTACCGACGAGTTCCAACAACTGCTGGGCAACAAGGACTGCACGGACTTTTACTTTCAGCTATCCAGCCGCGCCCGCAAGTGGGGTGCGATTCTGACCTCCATCACCCAGCACGTGCGCTCGGTTCTGGACAACGAGGACGCGCGCCGAATGCTGTCCGACTGCGGATATATCAAGTTGCTGAACCAGTCTCCCGACGATGCCAACGATCTGGCGCGGCTGCTGCACATTTCCAACGAGGAAAAGCGGTACATCGAGAATGCAGAGGTCGGCAGTGGACTGCTGATCGTGTCTAAGACGGTGGTGCCCTTCAACAACGATTTTCCGAAGGATACCGAGCTGTTCAGGCTGATGGATACATCTCCTAATCGAAAGTCTTAATGCGTTATGCTTACACCAGCACATCTCTAAAAACAACCTCACGGAGTCTGCCATGTCAGAACTATTCACACAAAATCATAGCGAGAAACCTTTATTCCATACCGATACTGACATATCGGAAAGCCTGCACAATCAGGTAGAAGAAACATCAAACGGCGAGGAACTGCTGGATAATACTGAAAAGCAAGCCGAGTCGCTACTGTCGAATGACGATTATGTAAGTGAAACGAAAAATAGTGTTTCAGACGATAGCGATGATGCAGCAGAAAACTTATCACATCCCGCCGAAGGTAGCAGGAAATACATCACCGGTACCAACATGCCCCGGGCCAGCCGCAGCAATGCCTACTACGAACTGCTGTGCAATCAGCAGACAAACGGCCACCGCTCCCCTGCCATGCGCGGCACAGTAGCCGCAGCGCACGGCATCACGAGTGTAAGCGGGCTGGTCAGCTATCACGAGGACTTTGCCACCGATGCAGCGCAGGATGTCGGCGTACACGGCGCGGCGACGGAACTGATTATGCAGGAGACGTTTATAGGGACTGCTGCGGAGGACGTCAGCATACTGGGCAGCTATACTGTGAAGGGCATCAAGGATGTGCATGACGGCACGCGCACCGCCGAGGAGGTCCTACACACAGGCGGCGATGTGCTGCGGATGGAGTTGGGAAGCTCTGCGGTACAAATCGGCTCTGCCGGTGCCAGGACGGCCTTGCATTATGCGGAGTCGTTCTCGACCAGTGCGGATGATTTTGCTGACCGCACACCGGGTATCATCAGTAATGCAGGCTTTCAGACCGGTCATAGCGCTTTCAGCGTGGCACGGTTCTTTTCCCATCCTGTCAAAGCGTTTGTTTCTATCGGCAGGACGGCGCTTATTTGTGGCGCAATCATTCTATTGTTGCTGATTATTGGGCTGCTAGGCCAGATGGGCGGTTCTGCAACAACCAGCGTGCTTTGTGCCGACAGACCGGAGGATATTCAGCAGCTTGTCGAAAGCATCAATACCTACCGCAACGAGGCTGCCACTGACGAACTGCGCAGGGCCTTTCGCAATGATGTTGACCCCAACGGCAACCCCTACGGCTACGACACGCTGACCGGCCAGCGCAGCAACAATATGCAGCATGGCGTCACATGGAGCTACGCCAACGGCATCTACAATGACACTGCAGAGATCATCTCGATGGCCGCGGTCTATTATCAGCAGGACTGGCCCAGTTCACAGGAGCTTGCGGCTTTTACGGACGACATACCATTTACCCAGTATTGCCGCGCCCTGACAGCCTACGGCATGGAAATCACCGCGCGGGAGTCAGTGCCCTACTCCTGCATCAGCTATGGCGGCTGCGTCAATGGCTACCGCAGCGAGGGCGAGACCGTGACCATCACAGAGTATCGATGCGAAACGCACACCTGTGCCCAAGGCAACGAAGAATGCGGGCACTACCACAACGGAATATGGGAATGGAGTGACGACCACGAGGAAGGCGGCAGCCGCCCCGAATGGATCGAGGACGGCACACACGATGTGACCGTCTTTTTTCCTGTCATTTTCCCGGATGGGGCCACCCAGTCAGAGCTGTGTGCCCTTCCGGATAACTACACCCAAGTTGTCGACGGCAAAATCGCCGCAGAGGATTGCACCGGCAGCATCGTGTTGGATGAAAGCGCGAATCTCTACAAGGGCGAGCTGAATGATTGGTTCTATGCTCCGAACGAGCGCACCGTCACCTTTACAGTGGAGACCACCGACGGCGACGAGGTCATGACGCAGGACTATACCGTGACCTTTGCCAACGCAACCGCTATCCCATGGTGTCCCGGAGAACTGCACGACGGCCAGTACGGCCACTATGATCTGAACTGCACCATTTACCTGACCGGCTATGACCGCTATGCTGACCCGGGAACCGAAGCCCCCAATGGTGTGGACGGCGGCACGGGTAATCTGGAGGCGCTGGCCGCAAGCAGTAACGACGGCACGCTGACACGTACCGTCATCAAGCAGGACCAGTACGGCAATGAATACGCCGGAAATGCGGTCACTGCCCGCTTTACGAAAACTGTAACGCTGCCGCCCGGTGCGGCGGGCTTCAAGGGCTGGTACGAGAACGGCGCGGACACTTATGGCAACGTGGAATGGGCGTCCTTGCTGTATCGTATGGACTGGGAGGCGCTTTACGGCGTTGCGGACGGTATCAAGTGCCGTTCGGTAGGCTCCGCTTTGACTGCTGAAGAACTGCAGGCATTGCTGGCCGGACTGAACATTGACCCCGACACTGCGCGCGGGCAGGTCGTAGCCTTTGCCATTAGCTGCCAAGGTCATTTTGTGTACGGGCAGCCCTCGTCGCTGCGCGGCGGCCCCGGCAGTGCCAGCGTCGGGATGAATTTGGACTGCTCCAGCTTTGTGCAGTACTGCTACTGGGCACAGAGCTTGCCGTTCTCAGCCGGTAATACAGCCGCCTATGGCCGCACCGGTGACTTGCGGGCAATTTCCCCCGCCGAAGTCCAGCCGGGCGATCTGCGAGTCGTCTATGCCGCTGACGGAGAGCAAGGCCATGTGCAGATGGCACTTGGCGGCGGTGCGTGGATCGAATGCTGTTACGGCTACGGCGTCTGCGTAAACATGTCCAACGCCTGGATGGAGAGCCGCGGTTGCCATTACTTTACCTATGCCGGATTTTAAGGAGGCCTTTATGAAAAGAGTTCTGGCGATTTTGTTTTTTGTTCCGTTTGTCATGGCGCTGGCACCGCCCTGCCATGCGGCGGGAAAAGGCGAAGTTGCGGTATCATTGGTAGATGTTCCCTCAGAGCTGCAGGAGCGTTCCGTGCTGATTACGCTGGGCAGCGGCCCCAATGATACGGATGCTGTTCTTGTAGTCCTGAACGGCTTGAACCAGTATGGTCAGGCTGTAACGTTGCCGGAGGGCACCTATTACTGCAATGCCGCTGTTCAATACGACGCCCTAAACGATTGGCCGCTGCGCGAGGTTGACGGCACCACCTTTTTGCAGGTCGAGGCTGGTGGTCAGTATGAGTTGCAATATGAGTTTGCAGGTGAGAGTTGGTTCACGGAAGTAACCGGGCAGACACGCTATTATACGCCGCTGCCGCTGCGCCAACCACCCGCCGACTATCAGCCAACAACGGCCCAGGTCAGCGCATACCTGACGGCACCAGTCAGCTTTTCTCAACACTGTATCGTCTACCTGCAGAACCTGTACAGTGGTACGGTATACGCGCTGGATGTATACGAATCCAACCAACTGGCCGCCGTTTGCACGGAGGCTGACAGCGGACTGTATACGTTTCTATCTGCCCGCGTTGTGGGCGATGCGACGGAGCGCTACCAGTTCGAGTGCGATCAGAAGGAGCTGAATACCGATGACGGCGCAAGCTTTCATCTGACGGTAGCAGACACAAAAAATCCAGATGCCGAGTTGTGCACGCCCAGCTGTGACGAGAACGCCACGGTACAGCGCGCGGCGGCCTATAATGCACCAGCTGCCGCTGCGCCGTCCGCAACGCCGACACCGGAGCCAACCTCTTCTCAGCCTATACAGAAGAGCAAAAAGTCAGCAAATCCGTTCTGGAATGTGCTGGACTTTTTGCCCATCGTTTTTATCGGAGCCGGGCTGTTCTGGTTTCGCCAGAAGAACCGCCGGAGCGGCCCGAAGGGGTAACGTGAGCGAAAGCGAACGTTAGCAAGCATTGCATGTGAAATTCACATGCGCCATTTAGGGGACACCCTAAAACCCGTTTTATAGTAATCAGCAAAGATGCGGAATGGAGAATTTTGCTTTGTCCACTACTAATCGAACACGGCCAATTTGCAAGCCAGTATACTTCACAGAAGATGAATGGCTATCTGTAGCGACAAAGATGGCAGAAAGTGATATGCCTAATTTTTCAGCTTTTTGTCGGGAAATGCTGCTTACCGGCAAAGTCAAGCATTATGATTTTTCTGTTATAAAAGAAATTTCTTCTAGCTTGAGTCATATCTCAGGTAACATTAACCAAGTGGCTAAACGCTGCAACACGAATCAATCTGTTACCACCAATGATGTTGAGCAATTGCGACGTGAATATTTACAGCTGAAATCGCTCTATCAGGAACGATTGGTGAAAGCTCTGCGAAAACTAGTCTAATATGTATGCGGCGAAATATTATGCAAACCCCAATCATGTCTTTCGTAAGCGGGCGTGCGAGAATGGCTATTTGTTTTTGTCTGTTATTGACGATTTTCACCCGGCTCTGAGTGGCAATCTTCACCTGTTTCTTACATAGAAGGAATCTACTATGGCTATCACCAAAATTCATGCGGTAAAAGTTCGGCTTGGCGATGCAATCAACTACATAGAAAATCCGGACAAAACCGATGGGCAGAAATTAATTTCAGGCTACAATACTGCTCCACAGACTGCAGTGCTTGATTTTTCCGTTACTGCAGCAATGGCACGCAAAGCACGAAATACAAGTGCGAAAAAGCAAGGGAATCTTGCCTACCACCTAATTCAATCATTTTCACCGGATGATGCCGTCACGCCGGAGCTGGCCCACAAGTTAGGTCGCAAGCTTGCGATGGAATTTACCGATGGAAAATTCGAGTTTGTTGTTGCTACCCATATCAATAAAGATTCTATACATAACCACATTATTATCAACGCCGTTTCTTTTTATGATTACAAAAAGCTGCGCACTGTTCCCTACCGCACCGCGCAGCAAATCCGTAGTATCTCAGATCGGCTCTGTATGGAATCACAGTTATCTATCATTAAGGACCCACAACAGCTAGGCCAGCTCTACCCCACTTACATACAGAAGAAACGCACAACCAGCAATCGCACTGAAGTCCGCAAGAAGCTCAACTTCTGCCTGGAGCGTGCCACCAATTATGCCCAGTTCCTGCAAATGGCGCAGGAACTGGGCATTTCTGTTTGCCAGCGAGGCAAGCACATGACTTACTTGCTGGATGGTGCGGGGCGTGCAATCAGAGATACATCTTTGGCTGATACCGACAAGTTTACGTACACCGGCCTCGTGGAGCGCTTAGAAGATAACGCTGCCGAACAGCTATTTATTCGTGAGCGCATAGCTAAGATTTTTCCGAGTGTCTCGACTTTTACCGATTTTATAAAGCAGCTGCAGTCGGAGGGCGTTAAGGCGCGTGTAAAAAAGCAAACCGGACAGCTTTTGTATAAGGCTGCCGACTTAGATGGCACATGGGTGCCTGCTGACGCTTTAGGAGATGGATTTACACTTGCGGGCTTGGAAAACACAATAAAGAATAAATCGGAAAACCTTGATACAAATCATAGTACACCGATTGCAGAGCTATATCAAAAATTGACTACAAACTATCCGCAGAGTTGTGATACATCTGTCAGACTTACATCACGTCAGATATGTTCTGCCGGCAAGCGCGGTGTTCTGCTGCAAATCCATGACTCAAGTGGCAATCCGGCAAAGCTGATGATTGATAACAGCCATATTCATACGACTCCTGATGGGTCTGTATCTGCCGACATTGGCGCGGCTTTTTCATATGATATAACTTACGATGACGGCACACATGGCACAATTCGGGGCACTGATTTGATTCGACAAATCGATGAAGAGAATCTGACGCAGCCATTGATTGTAAGCTTGACCGCTGATCAGATCATGGCCATGAGCCTGCGCGGAGTGACAGTGCATTTGCCGCAATATCACATTGAGCGGTTATTCATTCCGGAACGCTATGTACAGCGAAACGTCGAGCAAGGAAGCTGTGCAATCAGTCTATATCCCGGTTGGCAGTACAGCTATGTGCCAATTGGCAGCGAGAAGACGCGAAAATCAATCAGTGGCGCTGAACTAGCGCAGTCGCTAGGAGGTATGGTGCAAGTTGACAGCTCCGCGGATAGCTTAGCTCGTCGAGTCGCTAATGTGGAACGCCGTGCAGGAATCGCAAATGCAAAAGAGCTTGGAAAGATTCTGAGTGGCATGGCAGATAACGAGCTGCATTCAGCCGCCGACTTTGATAAACAGATCAGTGCATATCGACGCGAAGAAACGAAGCTCCGCAACGAGATTGCCGAGCTTCGTTCCAAAAGCAAAACGTATGCAGCAACGGCTCATAACCTGCAGGTGTGCCACACCTATAAATCTGTTTGGTTGGAGTATGCATCCAAACCACTTGCCCAGAAGGATACCTTCTACAAGCAAAATGAAGCCGCCCTGCAGACATACTGCAGAGCAGCTTCACAACTTGATAAAATGGGGATTTCACTGGGTACTGACCCTGAAAAGGTAAGACAATTAGTTACAGAAACAGAAAGTCGGATAGCTGATCTTATTGCTGAATTAGAAATCGTTCGCAAAACCAATCGAGTCATACAGGAAGATAAGGAAAAAGTCGAACAGATTCAAGGCTGTTAGGCGTGAGCTAAACATGAGAAAATTAGTCTCTGCGGAACAAATCGCGGGTATATACTTTTTCCCCAACATCGTCAAGACAGCCATCGTAGCGGTTGGCTATGATCGCTTGGCTGCGCTTCTTGAATTCCACAAGGTCATTCACAACCTCACTACCGAAAAATGTACTGCCATTTTCAAGCGTTGGCTCATAAATAATGACCGTTGCCCCTTTTGCTTTAATGCGCTTCATGACGCCTTGAATCGAGGATTGCCGGAAGTTATCCGAGTTCGACTTCATCGTCAGGCGGAAAACGCCAACCACAACGTTGTGTTCCCTGCTCGGATCGTAATTTTCGTTTGCCTCGTATGCGCCAGCGATCTCCAAAACACGGTCAGCAATGTAGTCCTTGCGGGTGCGGTTAGATTCCACGATGGCTTCGATGAGGTTTTCCGGCACATCCGCATAGTTCGCCAGCAGTTGCTTGGTGTCCTTCGGCAGGCAGTATCCGCCGTAACCAAAGCTGGGATTATTGTAGTGACTGCCAATGCGAGGATCAAGGCAGACGCCCTCGATAATCTGCTGGGTGTTTAGCCCCTTCATCTCTGCATAGGTGTCCAACTCGTTGAAATAGCTGACACGCAGAGCCAAATAGGTGTTGGCAAACAACTTGACAGCCTCCGCCTCGGTGAATCCCATGATGAGAGTGTCAATATTCTCCTTGATGGCACCTTCTTGGAGCAGACCGGCAAAAGTATTGGCCGCCTTTACCAGACGTGCATTATCCACATCAGTACCCACAATGATACGGCTGGGATACAGGTTGTCGTACAAAGCCTTGCTCTCTCTCAGGAACTCCGGACTAAAGATGATATTGTCACAGTCATACTTTTCGCGCACAGAAGCTGTAAAGCCAACCGGAATCGTGGACTTGATAACCATAGTGGCTTCGGGATTGTACTGGATAACCAGCTTGATGACAGCTTCTACTGCAGAAGTATCAAAGAAATTCTTCTTGCTGTCATAGTTGGTAGGTGCTGCGATAACGACGAAATCTGCATCCTTATAGGCGGCTTCAGCATCCAGCGTGGCTGTCAGATTTAGGTCCTTTTCTGCCAGATACTTTTCAATGTACTCGTCCTGAATCGGGGACTTTTTATGATTGATAAGGTCAACCTTCTCCGGGATAATGTCCACTGCCATGACCTCGTGATGCTGCGATAGCAGCGTGGCAATGGACAGACCAACATAACCGGTACCTGCAACTGCGATTTTCATTTTCTCTTTCTCCCATGTATTATATAGTAGTAGTTATTAACGTCCCTCTCCAAGGACAAAATGCTACAATAGACAAGGTGCCGTGAATTGGTTTTGCTCTCCTGTACATTCTTCCATCCTTAGTGTGACTTATGCCTTGATTCCCTGATAAGACCAGCACCGCTATGCCTAATGATTCATAGATTTCCAATCTAAATGCAGTCGCCTAAATTTGATGCATAACATTTCATAGATTGGCCTGCTTGCAAGGGTTACTGCAAACGCAACAGAAGCCCAAACTAATTCACTGGAATGAACATTAATTTTTAATAAATTTTTGTGAATCAACGAGCAATAACGTATAGCAACCTGATGACTCATCATGTAATACAGAGAATTATTTCCGGCAGCAACCATAAATGGACTGCTAAAGAATCTGGAGACCTTCCCTTTTCCAATTGCAAATACATATATTACTAATACAGAACCAGGAAGATACATCATCGACCGTGAAAAATAGTCAGAAACATATGGAAAGATAAGTAAATATCCTATAATTATGATTAAAGAAACGATTTCCAAAAATGTTGCACTTTTTTCACCAATCACATATTTTTTGTGGCATATAAAGAATCGACCCAGCATAAAACCAGATACATAGTCAAACAGTCTTGATGGCGGAAATGCATAGAGATAATACTTAATATTTGATGCATTCCTTTTTAACAGCAACATCGCAAGCATGAAATCTAGAACCCATATAATCACCAGCAAACCACAATAGAACCCACCTGTCGGCCATTTTTGTTCAAGGTGATCACTAATCCAATGCATTGGAATAATAAACAGAAACAAAAAAGCAAGTGTTGATATGAACCAGGTCACGCTATTATAACTGAGCCAGATTTGTTCGTCTGGGAACCAACTCTGCAAAAGAAGAAGATTTATAATCATCCTTCCTACTGCCTGAAGAGGAGCCTTTACCACTGATACAATCATCGTTGGAATAACTGCAAGAAGAAAAAACACATGAACGCCATAAAACCTCTTTACTTTCGCTATACACAGTCTCCTTATATTCTTAATGCTTGGCACTTCTTTTCTCTGATGAAGTGCTTCAACAAATCCCGACAGCACAAAGAAGAAAGCAACAGCCTCTGTCCCTCCCCCTTTGATAAAATTGAGATATATCGATGACTCTGAAATGTTTCTAATCATACTTGTATGAAAAGAAAATATCAGCACAAAAAGAATCGCTCTGAGTCCTTGCAATGAGTTAATTCTTTGTCCTTTGCTATCTCTCATTTTTCCTCCACACTGGTATGGTCATAAGCCACCACCTTATGCTATATAAAACTCTTTATACCACTGGGCAAACTTCCGCAGGCCTTCACGCAGCGGAGTATGTGGCTTGAAGCCGAAGTCTCGCTCCAGAGGCTCGGTATCTGCAAAGGTCACCGGCACATCACCGGGCTGCATGGGCACCAGTTCCTTGTGCGCCTCGAAATCATAGTCCGCAGGCAGCACACCAGCACGAACCAGTTCCTCCGACAGAATCTGCACAAAGTCCAGCAAGTTTTCGGGGTTGGAATTGCCGATGTTGTAAACTGCATAGGGGGGAATGGGCAAACCATCTTCGCCGTTCTTCTTTTCCGGAGCCTTTGCCATCACACGTACAACGCCTTCCACGATGTCATCCACATAGGTAAAGTCCCGCTTGCAGTTTCCGTAGTTGAAAATCTTGATGGTTTCGCCGTTCACCAACTTATTGGTAAAGCCGAAATATGCCATGTCCGGACGACCGGCAGGACCATACACGGTGAAGAAGCGCAGACCTGTAGAGGGGATATTGTAGAGTTTGGCGTAAGCGTGTGCCATCAGCTCATTGGACTTCTTGGTAGCCGCATACAGGGAAACAGGGTTGTCCACCTTGTCATCAGTGGAGTAGGGCACCTTCTTATTGCTGCCGTAGACAGAGCTGGAAGATGCGTACACCAGATGCTCCACCGGATAGTGTCGGCAGGCTTCCAGAATGTTGTAGAAGCCAATCATGTTGCTCTCGATGTAAGCATCCGGGTTGGTGATGGAGTAACGCACACCTGCCTGAGCACCCAGATTGACTACAATATCCGGATGATACTGCTCAAAAATGCTGTCGATAAGTTCCTTGTCCGCAAGGTTACCCTTGACAAACGTGTAGTTCTCGAACTTCTGAAGCTCAGTAAGACGAGCTTCCTTGATGCGAACATCATAATAATCGTTCATATTGTCCAGACCGATGACCTTGGTATCCGGCTCGGTAGTCAGGATACGTTTGGCAAGGTTGGAGCCGATGAAACCGGACGAACCGGTTATGAAGATTGTTCTATTCATTTTCGACCTCGTTACTTACTCTTATTCTCCAAAATAGTGTTCTACTCTCTCCGACGGAGTTAACTTTTTAACTTTCCCCATCCACTGTAAGATCTCTGCTGTGTCTTCTCCAAATGCACCTTTTCCATGAGCCATTTCAAAAAGCCAGATACTTCCACCATTAATGTTTGCCTCAATCAAAACCGGTTCACCTACTTCATCAACTGTGAAATCCCAGTTAATAACACCTATTTGAGGCATTGCGCAGTGCATTTTAGTTGCAGAATCTAATACTGACGAAATCAGCGGCAACTTCTGCTCGGAAAACACAACTTTCGTATCCGGATGTTCTTTAAACTCGCATTTAAATTCTGTAAATGCAGATTCATGCATACGACCATCATCATCAATTGCAACAAAAATACCACCGGCGTGAGCATTATCGACGCACGCACCTCCTTTTCCGATTCGCATAATCACAGGAGCGTGCTTTATTTCATCTTTCCAGCGATAAGTCATCACTCTAAAGGTATTTACGCTGTTGGCATAAATTCTTGAAATTGATTCGTGGCATACTATGCGTTCTTGTACAACAAAGTCTCTACCCAACTCTGTAAAAATTTCTTTGTATGTTTTTCCGCTAGAAATATCAATTCCGTCTTTAAATTCCAAGGCCATACATCCCTGCCCACTGCATGTATCAACAGATGGCTTTGCAAAAACTTTTCCGCAATGGTTCAAAATATCGCAGGCGTGTGCACTTGTAATTGGCATAGAATGTTGATCTCGAAGCATCCCGCTTGCACAAGACATGACTGTATTAGGCATCTTTACCCCCACCGATTTTGCAATCCACGGAAGCAGATTCTTATCCGAATATACTTCGGCATATGCTTCATACGGATTCATAAATCGTTCAAACTCCGGAATAAAAAGCAATTCCGGAAAATATTTGACATCGAATTTTCCTGTGAAGGCTGTATAATGTCGATGCCAAGTGTAGGGGATTTTCTCTCCATAATTTGTCATGTAAAACTCATCAATTTCTTTTTTCTGCGTATCGGTTAATTGAACTTTCTCGTATATTTCTTTTCTCCGACAATCTTCAAACTTTTTGATTTCGTTCTTTTTCCTTTTTGATGCTTTGTATTTATCCAATGCATCCATCAAGTATTCTTTCACGATCGGATTCATAGTTATAATTTCCTTTCCTGCCAAATCAAAATCCGCTATAGCATAATTTATTACATTTTTCGACAAATTATCTGATTGATCTTTGTTTTGGCATATGCATACCGACTCGTTTTATGAAAAAGAATAATGTATGCGATTCCAGAGACTACAACTGATAGTACTGCACATGATACTAGCTGTACTATCTCTCTTCCGGGTATTATTTTGCAGAAGCAGAACATACTCCCTGCTAACACCGTAGTAACCAATACATATTGAAGCTGATCCATTGAGAAGCGGCATTCCGACTCATTATGGAAATAATCAGAGAACAAAATGTGTGTTCTGCATACATAATTAAAAACAAAAATCGTAATAATTGTTGCCAGAAGGATTCCTGTAATCCCCCATATTTTCCCCAAAACAATGTTTAAGACCAGGTTTCCACCTGCTTCCAGGACATAGCTGGCTTTTAGTTTATCCCACAGTCCTGCCCCATTTATGTACTGATTTCGAATGTTGTTCATGTTAATCAGATAGAAATACAAACAAAACAACATCATATCCTTGTCCGAAAGCATCAAATCCGTACCAGCCCATAACTTCATAAAGGGTTGGTACATCGTAACAAGACAAAGGGTGCATGTGGTAGTTATCCATGAAAACAAAAACTGAAAATTACGCATATCCTCATAGTTTTTTTTCGTTGATTCACAAGAGATACTATTTCCAACGCTTCCCGCCAATGCATTTCCAATAACCAAAAGAACACCGTATATTGCTGAATACACGAAATAATAATTCCCATAGATTGTTGTAGCAACCAAACCGATGCAGGACGATAAAATAATACTATCCAGCGAATTCCGAAGGGTATCGCAAACACGCCCCAACATCAGTGCATATGTTTTTTGCTTGACCTCAGTTGGAAGCCTTAAGTGTTTGATTTTTTTGCAAACCACCTCAGGATATCTTTCTTCTGTACTTTTCTGTATCATAAAATTAGAAAGCACAGAACCTACAATCTGGATTAGCACATAAACATAAAAATCTCTCCATATTAAGAGTGCTGCAAATTGTGCCAAATACCGCACCGTATCTACAATTGATCGTATATTGTTTGTGATATCCTGGCGTTGATCTGCCAATAGCAGTGTTTCCTTGTAAGCAAAGAGGTAGTAGCTAATTGCAGAATTTATCAGATACAAAGAAAACAATATATACAGATTCAGTTCAGAAGGATAACTACCATGAATCAGGTACCGAAGGAACGGCATACAGCAAAGGCCACCGCCAAATATCACAGTTCCAACGATATAATATACCCTCCGAATCAGTGTTAGGTAGTAACCAACTTCGTCCCAATTTTCTTGCGCCATCGGTTTATACATAGAATACACGATTGCAGAGTTAAAGCCCAATTCCGCCAAGCTCAGCATTCCTAAAATCGACGAAAAAAGGGTTGAAATACCTGTGTACTCTGCACCCATGACCCTAAGAATCACCGTACGATTAATAAAGGGGAGCAATATTCCTACAACACGATATACAAGCCCTGTAAAAATATTTCTTGCAGTATTTTTAGTTCTGCTGTCAGCCATTCACATTGCCTCTTCATACATTTTTTCCAGCTGTTTCACATTGTGTCGAATATCCCATTCTTCAATCCTAGAGTATTGAATCGGCGTGGTATCTTCGCACAATTTTAACAATTGATCAGCCCACGCCTCTGCATCTAGTTCAAGGTTCAAGAATTGCAATTTATTCGAAATGCATGCATCTCTTGATACACCATTTGATGCCACACAGGGTAATCCGGCAGCCTGCATTTCAATTAATGTCAAGGGAAGACCTTCTGAAAATGATGGAAATACAGCGGCATCGCTTGCTTGTAAAATCTCTGCAACATCTGTCCTGTCATGAAGAATACTATAAGAATCCTCAAGCCCGGCAGATTTTAGTTTTTCTTCTATCTGCTGTTCGGTTTCTCCTTTTCCAACCATAAGGAGATATGCTTCTGGCTTTTTTTCTTTTATCTTTTGGAAAATTTCTATCAAAAACTTGTGATTCTTTATAGGGTCAAACCTTCCCACATGAATAACGACAAAAGCATTCTGCGGAATATTTAATTGCACGCGTTTTTCTTTTTGACTAATATTATTTGTAAAGATAGACAAATCGACACCATTGTTCAATATCTTAACATTACATGTCTCGAAAATACGGTTCATACTACTTCTCATTTCATCGTTTAATGCAATCAATTGAACATTATAGTGATTCATCAGCCACTTTATGGTTGCAACGCTCTTAGGGTTATCTCTTTCCAGATTTGTCGCATCAAAATGTTGCGTGTAAAATAATCTAACATCTTTTTTTAGCGCCGCAAATTTGACATAATCACTTAACGACAAATGAAAATGAACGATATCTGGTTCAAGGTTTCTTAGCTCCCGTCGAACAAGCCAATACCGCTGGTAATGATTAATTACTCTAGAAGTTGCATCCCGTTTCTGACATAGCGGCATCTTATCGCAAACATAAATCACTTTAATGTCATTCTGTCGCAAAATATCCTCATACGGAGAATCGCAGTGTTCATAGCATAAGACTGTAACATTAAACTTTGATTTATCAAGTAGAAGAGCATAATTTTTTACTAAGGTTTCTGCCCCACCCATGTTTAAACCGTGAATGAAATGTACAACATTGAGCATGTTCAACTTCTCCAATTCATCGTTTCTTTGAGGGCAAAATCAGCATCTCACCAATTCTGTATTCCCACTCAATAGGTTCGATTTTGTCGAATCCACTTCCATCAAAAAATGTCAACTCGCCAAAATAAATATGTCCGTTACACTCATATAGATCAACGCGAACATGTGGCAATCCCTGCGCAAGTTTTTCTGCAATTGCAATCATTTCATCAAATCCATCTGGTTTTTTAGGTCGACACGCCGCATGTTCATATCCCCATGTGAAATCCAGCCAGTTAAAATCGCGATCAAAATAATCTGCCTTTGTAGGGTTATCCGAATTCCGGTCAGAATTAATCATTACAAATTTCATTACCCCATCAAAGCAATAGAATTTGTAATCCCTAAGATCTTCTTTCTCGGATTGATAGTCAAATTCCGCATGAATCCAAAGAGTGTATCCTTCATTACAAATCAGGTACCCCCCTGATTTATTAGGTAGAATCACGAGTTCCCCCAATTTTCCATCCCACTCTTCTGGCTTAAAGGGCATAAATCCTGCGCGGGGGTGGAATGTCATCTCGCCAAAGTAAATTCGTTTATTTACTTCATATAGATTAACTCTCAAGAACGGAATTTCTTTCGATAGTTCTTCTGCCAGTCGCTTCATTCTTTCAAAATTCTCGGGTTTTTCTGGCAGTTTGTCAAACGCCGTATAATCGGTTCGACCAAATGGTGCTTTTTTCCATTCACTATCTGCAAAACTAAGTCTAGCCCTCAAATGATCATCCATATGATCAGAAGCATATAAATAATGCGTTTTTCCGTTAAAACAGTAAAACTTATAATCTTTTAGCGATTCATCCTTTCCCACTTCATCGTTATCAACCATATATTTTTCTGCAATGATGCGCGGTGGAACATCTCTGTACGGCCACTCTCGTCCGGCCCAATAGTAATTCCGTTTCAGACACTTCTCGAGTTTCTTTTTTGCAGCTACCTTATCGAGTTTTCTTTTATCTTTGCAGATAATCAATCCCCCACTATCATGCGTGCATTTCAAAACAAACTGATTCGGTAAATTGTCAAAATCAATATCATCGAAATGTTCCCATACACCTAGTGTAGGGATGATATATTGTTCTCCAATTCGATCAGCAACATACTGCTTTGCCGCATACTTGTCGACCATCTCAGTGTACTCTGGTTTTCGATCGTGGATTTTTAGCCATTGGAGTTTTTCATTAAATGTTTGTGGGTCATCAAGATTCAGTTCTTTTCCCATCCGAATTTTGAACTCTTTTTTCAAATAAAGCTCATCTGGCATCCAATTATAAAAGCCGCATGCACTCAAATATCCAAATCTGATTTGTGGATCAACCAAGAAATTAATAATCATTCGCAGATATCGATTCATAGTTCTGTTGTCCTTTTTATTTCATAAAAAAATATGGGTCCGGATTCGAAATGTTAAACCACGCCAACATCAAGAACCCGAATATTACTTCGATTGGAATTTTTAGTTTAAAATTTTGAGTATTGTCAGCTGTCAAGTCTTCAATCAGATTTGGCAAAAACACCGTAAGCGAAATAGAGAAATATGCTACGATTCGCGCCCAATTTGAGAATGTAAAAGAAATCGGCTGTAAAAATGCAGCTAAAAAAACCAACTTGAAATAAAAATCAAGTTTTTCTGGAATCCTACCATTAAAGCAGGCCGGTACTGCTATCACGCAAAGCCACAAAACAAGCAGCATCGAAACCCCGCCGTTAAAATTTCCATCCTCACTGATTCGTGCAAAGCGGTTTAAAATATCAAGAACTTTTCCGCCCAACAATCCAACCACAATCGATAGAGGCATAGATAGAATAACGGTGGGCCTATTGATTGAAATTCCTTCGATAAAATATGCCAATATAAAAACCGCTGCTGTTCGGTGAAACATCATTGCTATCAGAACGACAACAATAAACGGAACTAATTTCCGTTCTTTAATATATTTATATGAAAATGTAAGAATAGCCATTGCACACCACTGTCGGAGAATAAACATCGAAGAATTCCACATCCCCATACCAACAAATACAATGAGTGATAATAAAGGTCTCCTCGACTCTCTTTTTATCCATATAAAAATGGGTACCAAAATAAAGGTTGCCATAAAAACAAGTAGTGTCCGCGTATCATAGAAAAAACGACCCAACAGCCAATTTATAGCAACATACCCTTGTTCCCATCCAAATTTCATTGCATTTCCGAATGATAGCTGTTGAATATATCGGTACCCTTGGCAGTAGTTTAGTGTATCGGCTCCAACTGTAAAGTCACGGACAGCCGATAGAACAATCAAGGCTGCTGCGCATCCCCAGTAAAGATTTCTTTTTATCTTAAATGATACATTTCCGTATGACACCAATGTACATAATGAAATAGCCAAAAATACAGCTGAGTAAACTGTCATTTAATCTGCTCCCATTGCCTCATTCTGTGACTTCCATTACATATTTCTCCCACATTTTATTGACTTTTTCTGGGCGGAATATTTCGGAGTGCTTTTTTTCTGTCGTACCATCTTCTGTGCTTTCCAATACACTACAGATTGCCTTTTCCATTTGATTCACATCTCTGCATTGCACTAGTTTATTGGAACAATCCTCGCCAAAGAGTTCTCTTGGCCCACCACAAGGACAATCTGTAGAGATGCACGGCACACCGGCTGCCATTGCCTCCATAAGTGCATTCGGCATTCCTTCGTAATCTGAGGACAACACAAACAAATCTGCTGTTTGGAGTGCTCTTGTAACGTCGCTGGTTGCTCCCATCAAGTGAGCCGTCGAGCTCAGTCCGAGGTCATCAATCTGCTTTTGAAGTTTATCCTTCAGGGTTCCATCCCCATATATTTTCAATGTAGCGAATGGGTATTTCTTCTGCACCTCAGCAAACGCATTAATCAGCATCGCATGATTCTTTTGTTCCGTGAGTCGTCCACAGGTAACAATCTCACCTCGCACTGGTGTGCGATTCACATAATAAAAATCCTCTTTCACCGCGTTATAGATAATTTTTGACTTTTTCTGCAATCGCTTCGGGAACCATTTTTGAGCATCTCTTGTTTGAAATACACAACCATCTGCCATTGGGAGCAAAACTTTACCAACAAACCAGCCTAGTTCGCCCGCATATTCTTTGATAGGATCATTGCGAACTGAAACTAATGTTTTTACGGGCAGCCCCCTTGTGGCTAGTATTGCACGAAAATTCGGCTCTTCCATAAAAGAAACAAGTATGTCTGGCTTCTCGGATTTGCATAAATCTCTCAATTTTTTGATTCTGCTTATGTTTCTTTTTATTCTGGATTGCTTAATTTCAGTTTCTTCCAACGTAAACCGTCTTACAGTCGATGTAAGCGGATACTCCCATGTATCCCGGAAAGACGTGACCAAAGTGGTATCATATCCATTTTCAGAGAAATACTTTGCCAAGTTCACCATAACACGCTCCGCACCGCCGTCATGGATCGCATTTATATAAAACATTATCTTTTTCATGCTTCTTATCGCCTTTTTGCAAAATAAATTGCATGCAGAACCCTATCCAGTTTTGAAATTTTCCGTTCTTTCAGTTTCGTATCCTGTACTGACACAAAATTCGAATACCTTCCTTTTAGAAATATTTCTAATTCCTCAAAATCATCATTTTTCATAATATTGGGATGATAGCAAAACGTGCAAACATTAAACGGCAACTTTCGTACACGTCCAGACTGTTGTGGAATAAAATAAAAGCCATTTTCAAGATATACATCATTTGCAATCGTGTCGCTGATAATTCGGATATTGGACTCTTCTTTCAATGCAATCAATGTATTTTCATCAAAAGTATGTGAAGGAGCAAAAAACACTTTCGGCTCAATATTATGACTTTTCAAAATATCAACACCATGCCGAATCATTTCTTTCTGCTTATCCAGTGGAACGCCTGCAAATTCGCTTCTTTTATTTACCGGGTTGATGCCGCCTTCCTCTGTCGTATATTTGTGATAGCAACCATGAAGTGCCAGTTCCCAGCCTTTCTCTTTCCACCGTGCAGTCTTATCCCAGAATTCAGGGTCTTGTTTATAAGTCTCGGTAAGAGATGAATCCCGGTTGTCCGGAATAACCCCGACCAACGGCTTAATTCCATACCGGTCTAAAATGTCCTCCATCCGCTGCCACTTTTCAACGTCCATATAATCGGAAGCATCGTCTAGGCGCAATATATATTGACTCATCTTCTTGCCCTTTCATCCTGTTTCAGATAAAAACTCTGAAGTTGCTTTGCAACCACTGTTGCGTCAAACGGTTGCAGTCGCACCATATTCTCTGCTGTGGTAGCAATTCGAGGCTTTCTCTGAATATCCGCAACCTCGCGAAGCCATACTTTTTTATCAGTCAACACAAGATACTTCACTTGGTCTGTCAAATCAACGTCGTGTGTTATCACGTCAGAAAGGAGACAAGGAAGCCCATTTGCCTGAGCCTCAACAACAGAAACCGGAAGTCCTTCCCACAAGGACGGAAACACAAATACGTCCATGGCCTGATAGTAATCCTCTGTGTTAGTCTTACTGCCTGCCATAATAACTGCATCCCGGATTCCAAACTGTGTGCATTGCTGCTGCACCGTTTCAAACAGTTCACCATCGCCCACCAAAAGCAGTCTGCTATTGGGGTTCTCTTTGTGGTACTCCGCAAACAGTTCCACCAAAAATCGATGGTTTTTGGGAACTGTGATCCGCCCGATGTGCCCCAGAACAAAGGTATCCTCGGCAATTCCGAGTCCCTGACGCATCTGCTGCCGCTTTTCTTCACAAAACGCAAAGCGCCTCAAATCTACGCTATTTGGAATCATCCGGTAATTCGGCTTTTTCGTAGCCTTTTCTCCATACAGCCATTTGCCTGCTTTGTCGGAACAAGCAAACAAATAATCCGCTGTAGACCGAATTGGAAGTTGCAACATATCCTTCACGATGGCAGAAACACCACTTCCGTTTGAAGTGCTATGGCTGTGTGCAATCGTTACTAAGCCGTTCTTTTTCGCAATTTTCAGATAAATCGACGCAGTGCTTCGAACATGACCGTGAATCACATGGTACTCCGGATGCCCCTTAAAGAAGGAATCCCACCACTTGCAGTACGCGAAATGGTTTTTACCGGTGTATTTAGGACAAACAAAAATCCGTCCTCCCATCTTCTCAACCTGTTCATACAGATCTTTCCGTTCTTCTGGGGTAACAACAAAATCGAACTGCACTTTTTTTCGATCCATATTTTTATAAAGGTTCATTACAAATGCCTGTGATCCGCCAAAGTGAAGACTTGCGATATTATGTAATACTCTGATTGGTTCCATTATGCTGCTGCCGAACCTCCGTTGTTCGTTTTTGAATAATCACACTGTTTGCTGGGAAGGCTCCTTTGACGACTGTCCCTCCCCCCGACGACAGTATTATCCCCAATCGCTGTTCCCCGGAGAATCAGGGCATTGGCACCTATCCAGACATTGTTACCAATCGTAATCGGTGCAGTTTTGAATTTCATAGCCGAAACGCTTCCCTCGGCCTGATAATCATGATCTTGATCATAAATCAGAACATTAGGACCAAGCATCACATTGTCACCGATTTTAATATGGTCGTAGGCAGTAACAACACAGCCATTGCTCATTCCAAAGTTTTTGCCAATTTCCAGTTTTCCGCCTTTGCGAACGCGGATCTTTGCGCCATTATGCATTTTCAACTTTTTCGCAATGCGCAGTTCGGATTTTCCATCTACGGTGACTTCAGTCATCGGCGACATAATTGCTGGAAAGGCAGCATGGAATCGTCCCCCATTCTCAATCTTCAGAATGGCATACTTGATTCCTGCAAGCGGAACACAAAATACAGCCTTGATGTATTTATTCATCGTTACCCTCCAACGCTTGAATCTCTTCCAAATACGCTTTCACAACGATTTTTCGGTCGAATTTCCGTTCCATTTTTGCACGACCGGCCAGACCCATGGCTTTCCGCTGCTGCGGTGTCATTTGCATGAATTTCTCCAATGCCTCAACTAACGCCTGCTCGTCCTTGATTGGAATAAGAAAACCGGTTACGCCGTCTTCCACTGTTTCTCTACAACCTGCGCGGTCGGTGGCAATAATTGGGCGCGCACTGGCTGCGCCCTCCAGCAGGACGTTACTCATACCCTCCGGATAATAGGAAGGATGAACGATGCAAGCCGCCTGTTTTAGAAACGGAATCATATCCTTCTGCTGTCCATGGTAAACGATATAGCCTGCATTCTCGGCGTCTTTCAAAATTTGTATGTAGCGTTCATCATCGCAGCCGCCGCAGATATGGAACACCGTGTTGGGATGCTTTTCATGGATTGCTTTTGCTGCAGCCAGATACAGGTCAATCCCCTTCTCCTTGAGAATTCTTGATGTGTACTGGAAATGAATTATGTCCCCATCCGGATATGCAAAAGCAGGATGCGCCTCAAGGTCTACCCCCGATCCGGGCAGCAACCGAACTTTTGCACGCTTTGGCATCATGTGGTGATTCTCGAAGAATGCCTGATTTTCACTGTTCTGGAAAAAGATGCAGTTGGCCCCGGCCACACCGACCTTGTACAATCGCGTTGTCAATTTCTGCAAAGGACCCGGGTTTTCTACGGGGGTACCTAAGCCCGTTATGTTTGGAATGTATTTAATGCCAAGAATTTGACAAGCCAGCCCCGCGTATACATTTGGCTTAATGTTGTTGCTAAGCACGACATCTGGGTGATTTTCTTTTAGCTCTCGGAAGTATTTTTTGAAAAGGATAAGGTCCTTAAATGGATTTTTCCCTTGCCGTGCCGTTTTAATATCGACAATCTCGCATCCCATTGCGCGCAGCTCTTGCCCAAAGTTCAAAATCTGCGCCATAACGGTCACTTTGCATCCTTTATCAATTAGTCCTTGCAGGACTTGACGCCGCAAGTTGTATACAAAAGTTGTATCGTTTGCCGTCATAAGGATGTGCCGTGGTTGGTTTTCCATGAATTCACCCCATTAGAATATCGTTTAAATCATTTTTTACATTCTCATTTACTTGCGTTGCAAACCCCGGCACTTTATTCTGCTTTCCCTCCACAATGCCTTCCTGCTTAGCCACATAACCAACAGATTTCAGTAGAATCATTACATCCAGCCGGGCGCAGATGTTGCGGGTATAGGCACGGTCATAGCGCACCTTGTCCACATCGTTCAACGTGTCACGCCCATTGACCTGGGCCAGGCCTGTAATGCCAGGCCGGACTTCATATACACCGTAGAACTCTCGTAAGTACTGAGCCGGGTACTCTGACACAATCAGTGGACGTGGACCAATCAGTGCCATCTGACCGCAAAGTACATTAAAGAGTTGCGGTAGCTCATCAATGCTGAAACGGCGCAGAACCTTGCCAAGCCTAGAAAGATACATCTCTGCATTTTCTAAATCAGCAGTGGCCGTGTTGTGCGGCGCTGAGGACTTCATCGTTCTGAACTTGATGATTTTAAATACCTTCCCGTGAAGTCCTACGCGGTCTTGCAGGAAGAATACGGATTCTGTAGGACTGCTGATTTTTTGCAAAATCGCAACCAACAGAAACGGTATTGCTAAAATCAGTAGTGCAATAGCCGCAATGCATGTATCAATCACACGCTTGATGCCAACATATCGCTTCTGCCGGTCTGATAAATGATATTGGTGTTCCTGAATCGCTTGATGAATCACTTCGTTATCCCATTCATTTGAATCGTAAATGGAATAGGCACCTTCTGTGCTTGTCTTTTCTTCTACCGCAATTGCCATGTTCTCCGCCTTATCATTTTTTACTTAACATGCTTTACCTGCCGTGTCCTCATCCAGCAGTTTCCGCAATTTATTTGTCTGTTCGGCGCTTAGCCGGGGTGACTGCTTGCGCAGCAAAACCTTTTGATCGTACAACCAACGGCCCAACCAGATGCCGTCCACCGTTTTATACTTAGCCGGGATTTGCAGGTTGCCGTGCATTTGCAGATAATCCCATGCCAAATCGTACTTATGCTGCCACGGGTCGGGCTTTTGCCACTGCATACCAATTTCTTCCAGCAAGGCAACCCTCGTCGGAGTCAGTTTGCAATTGTTATTGTTCGGACTTTTGTAGGCATACTGCTGACGGGCCACCCACTTTCCCAAGGCTATGCCATCAGGGGTGGTATAGCCGATGGGCACGTTCAGGCTACCGTTTTCCTCAAAATACAATTTGGCCGCTTCGTAAGCCTCGTTCCACTTGAAGTCGAAGTTGTTTTGCTCCCAAAGAATTCCAATGCTTTCCAGCCGTTCGGCCTTTTCAGACTGCAACGTTCCGTTGGCATAAGTTTGTTTCTGGTTTCTGACCCAGACCCCCAAACGCAGCCCATCCTTTGTTGTGTAGGACACGGGCACGACTAAATTGCCGTGGTCAGCATAATACTTTGCCGCAGCGGCAAAGCCCTGCTCCCACTTTTCGCTGAAAGCATCCCAGACCATGCCAATGCGCTCCAGTTGGCTCATCTTCTCCGCGTCCAGCCTGCCAGCGGCCTTCTCGGTGCGCTTGTTGGAAATCCAACTTCCCAAAGGGAACTTATCTTTTGTTTTCCATTCTACGGGCACCATAAGGTTGCCATGCTTGGCGTAATATCGCGTGGCTTCTTCATAGCCTTTTGTCCAGGCCAAGTCGCTGTAGTTGTCCCAGCGCATACCGATACTGTCCAAGCGTTCAATCTGCTGCTGGGTCAGGCTCCCGGCACGTTTGCCGCTGCGAATCTGCCGCTGAATTTGCAACCACGCGCCAAGGCTCAAGCCCATGGGCGTCTTGTAGCGCCGCGGAATGTCCAGGTTGCCGTGTTCGGCATAGTAAATGCTAGCCTCGGAGAAGTAGTGATCCCACGTCGAGGACAGGCTGCTTTGCAGCTGTTCAAACAGCACACGGCAGTCATGGACCTGCTCCACAACCTCAAAACGATCCGTAACGATCTTGTCGCTCTCGCCGTTGGCATAGAGACGCTGCACAGCGGCAGCCATCTCGTTTTGCAGACCGCTGATGCTGGACAGGCCCTCAAAGTTATTGACGACATCCAGAATAAGCGGTGTTGTGCTATCCCCTGCTGTCAGAGCGCGGCCAATCTGCTGTTTGTAGATAATAGGCGAAATCGTCGGGCGGAACAGAATAACACCCGAGATACCCTCAACATGGACGCCCTCGTTGAGCATATCAATACAGAACAGTAGCTTTAAGTGCTTGCTGTTGTCTGCTTTAAAGGCCGCAAAGGCTTTGTCTGTGGCGGGGTCATCCGACAGTGCTTTGTAAACGGTTGGCGCGGTATCAATGGTGGCGAACCACTCCGGCGCATGGGCAATCATCTCGTCCATGTGTTCCTTGCCGGAGCAGAACACGATGTACTTTCCTGATTTATTAGTGATGTGACGGGCAAAGACCTTCTCCAGTCCGTCCGCCTGCTCCAAGGCGCGCTTTAGGGCGTCCAGATATTTCTGGTTCACGTCCTGAATGCCCGGGCTGCGCAGATTGTCAACTCGCGACTGATACCGCGCTAGGTCCTGCTTGTATTTAAAAACCGTGGTCACATATTTCGGAGCAGGCAAAATGCCCCGGACGATTGCTTCGCCCAGGGTCATTTCAGATGCAACATGACCATTGAACAGTTCCACGGCCATATCGCGGTTATTATCGAGGTAGCGTACATTGGTGGCGGTCAAACCCAGCAGTTTTGCACGTGGGCAGAGAGCCAACAGCCTTTGCGTGCTCTCACCCCAAAATTCCGCACCAATTCGATGAAACTCATCCAGTATAATGTAGGTGGGGTTCCGTTCTGCTATCTGGTTAAGTTGCTCCGGCGTACTGCACATCAGCTTGGCATACGTATAAAAGCGTACATTTTGAAGTGGGAAGTCCTGGTCTTGGCGCAGTAAGCTCTCCCGCTGGGTCTTGAAGATGTACTCGCTGGGGGAAAGCCAGATAATCATTTCATTTGGGTGAGCTTCAATGAGTTTGAACGCGATATAGCTCTTACCCGTACCGGTGGGGTGAACAATAGCAGCTTTGCCGTATTTGTCCATCATCTCGTACGCGGCCATGTAAGCATTCGCATTATGCTCATACAGATCCAGCGCCATATTGCCCACCCACTTCCTCGCAAAGTGTCTTCCATTTTTATAATGGAAAACTTATACCATAAAACAGCGAAGATAGGTGGTTATGCTGCCGTTGCCCCTTTGACTGACCATCAATTACTGGAAAATGCGGTTCATCTCATTCTGCTTCCACTCCCAACAGGTATGCACATAACGCTTTAATGTAATGTCAGAGCTGGCATGTCCCAACAGCTCACTCAACGTCTTTATGTTGCAACCTGCTTGCAGGCAGGTCGTTGCAAAAGTATGTCTCAGAGCATGCGGATTCACTACCGCGACGCCAGCACTTTTTAAATAGCAGCGCAAGCTTTTCCGGTAGCAACGAGGCTCAACAGGTTTGGATTCATTGCCCGACAAAAACCAGGCTTTGCAACTTTCTTTCTGCTGCAACTGCTTTAGCATCTCCAAAATGCCATGAGGAATCGGAATTTTTCTCTCAGAGCTCCGCGTTTTTGGCGATTGAATGATAACCCTCGTCTGGCCTGTGCCCACATAAATTCGTTTTACTGTCCGTTCAATGGATAAAACGCCATGATCCAAATCAAAATCTGTCCACTGTAGGCCACAGACTTCACCGATGCGCAGTCCCATCTGCATCATGAGCAGCGAACCAAGCTTCCGCGTAGTTGGGGCAAATTCAACATAGCTCTGCAAGCATTGCTGTTCAGATTTGTTGAGCGTAGCAGGCGTAGCCATAGATGGTTTTGTCATCTTAACGTCAATCTCAAGTGACCGCATAAGGTGCAAGTGCGCTGCATATCGGCAAATGCGGCGTACAAGCACAAGACATTCGCGCGCCATAGTAGCCCCTAATGGTTTGTGGCTGTTGTCTGTTGGCGTGATAATCTCAAGCAACGACCTTTCCAAGGTATATTCATCCAACTCTTGCACACGATAGTCGCCGAGTACAGGAAGAATGTAATGCTCCAAAGTATACTGATAGTGTGTAATTGTCGACGCTTTGACCCCTAAAGAAATGGAGCCTTCCCAATTATGAGAAAGCTCCTGAAATGTTGGATTCTGTTCCGACAGTGCGCAGGCTCTGACCTCGGCCTTGCGCATTGTCATTTTCTTTTTTACTTCGGTGTAACTGTGTCCGTATACATATCCCCAAACTGCTGTTCGATCAGGCTTGCGGCCCTTGATATATCGACCCTCCCAACGACCATCTTTACGCTTACGAATGTTTTCTCCTCGTCTTGCCATGTGAAACTTCCCCCATACGAAACCGTAATTTGATAACAATTGTCACATATTGGTTGCTTTGCTGACAAAAAAATCCTGTATATCTGGTGAATTTGACAATTTCAAATCCGGTATAATTAAATATTACATGATTTGTTGAAAAATGTCGGCTTATGTGTTATTATACTATAAATGAGTTATACATATATAAACAAAAAGCGAGGTATCCTCCATTATAAAAATGGAGGATACCTCGCTATAATTTTAATTGGCGGTTTTATCGCGGCCTGGCAAAAGACACCGTCAATCTGTCCACCGCCTGCTCATAAGTGTGTCCGCGCTCACAGCAAAATAAGTTTTGACACTTTGCTTTAAGTGTACGTCAAAGTTTAGTATACAACAGCCTCATTGTATGTCAACCTAATCTTATTGATCAGTATCATAGCCGGAGCATTTTGTCAACGCCGACAAAATGCTCCGGCTGTGACAGTAGCCATGCTTACACATGACTGCGAGGTGGATAATTAGTATTTCTGGTTATCTCTTTTACTCAGCATTCCTGTACTCTGTAAAAATTGCATAAATCGGAGCAGTAGCGACACCGTATCGGAGAAACAGCGACACCTTGAGTACGATGTATACACTTTTGGCTAGCATCAAAGTCAGGTAAGTTCAAGATCAATCTTTCCTGTTGATCGTTGCTGCGTCAACAAAACCACGCATCTTTTCTAATCCGTTGGCTTCATTATACGATGGCATCCGCATAGAAGTGCCCCCGATCCAGACGTGAAAACTCCATCCTATGAATGTATCCGCTATCCATGTGGCGCAGCTCTGTTGGATCATCCACCCTCGGTGCATCCGTAATCGGTACTCGCTCCTCCGCAATCATCTGGCCCAGCGCATCCAACCACTCGTGCTCAAAGTGCCCGATACAGTAACTCAGAAATGATCCGATCTCGTCCAGCTCTGTGCAGAACGGATTCACATATTCATTTATTTCATTGGGGTTTCCCGGTCGAGTCATACGGACAACCGGTCCCATATCATGCGAAAAGCACTCCAATCCCTCGCTCCCTCGTCTTCTATCAGCCTCTTTGCTGTGTCATCTTTTGCACACTATGAGAAAATAAGCTTCTCATTTCAATGCAAACCTCTTGACAGGCTATTTTCCCATTGGTATAATAAATGCGAAATCTGTTTTCCCATTCTGATTATAACGACGCTCTTAGCCCTTGTCAATAACACATTTAGAGCAAACGTCCAGGGAAAACATCATCTAGGGAAAGGAGCACTAGCAATGAACTTCGGGGAAAAACTAAAAGACCTCCGCACACAGAAGGGGTGGTCTCAGGAGGAACTTGCGAAACAGATGGGCGTAACCCGCCGTACCATTGGCGGTTATGAGGCCGGTACCACCTATCCCCGCACTCGCGATATGTATGCAAAGCTGGCCGAGCTGCTTGAAACGGACGTCAATTATCTGATGACCGAAAATGAGGAGTTCATGACCGAGGTAGGCTCCTTCTATGGGCGGCGCGGTCAGGCTCAGGCCAGCGAGATTCTCAGCCAGACTCGTGAGCTATTCGCCGGTGGTTCTCTTTCGGAGGAAGATCAGAAGGCGTTTGCCATTGAAATGCAGCGGATCTTTATGGATTCCAAAAAGGTGGCACGTGAAAAGTTCACGCCGAAGAAATACCGGAAAAATGCCGAAGATAACGGCACCTGATCTTCTGCCAGAAAGTTGGTGAAAGAATGACACAACTTCAAACCTTTGACGATACTCAAAAATTGATTCAGAAATATGGTACCCGTGACCCTTTTGAATTGATCGATGCGCTGCCCAACACAAAGCTCTGGCCTGCCAGATCACTCGATGCGGATGGTTTGCGTGGCTTCGCTACGATTGTAAATCGTGTCCGATACATAGCAGTCAATCCTCATCTTCCCTACGAGGAACAGCGTGTCATTGCCGGCCACGAACTGGGTCATATCTTTGAACATTCGAATCATCTGCGCTGTCAGGCCATGCAGGATTTCGACATTTATCAGGCCACCGGCAGATTGGAAAGAGAGGCCAATTTCTTCGCCGCCGATCTGTTACTGGATGATGAGGAGGTGCTGGATCTGATTCACTCCGGCAACACCGACTTTTTCAGCGTTTCCAAAGAGCTCTGCATTCCAGCGCCTTTTTTTGCGTTTAAGATGTACAGCCTGATTCGCCGCGGTGAGCACCTCCAACTGCCCGTTGATATCGACAACCGCTTCCTGCGGGCCAAGCACTAATGATCGGAGGTGACCCACATGGCAATACCCAAACGAATCAAGATCGAGCGTGTCTATGTAAAGGTCGCCTCGGAATTTGATTCAACCGGCTATATGCAGCCAACATCCATCACTTGGGCGGACGGCAGAACCTTCCCTATCGAAACCGTCCGGGACTTCCGGCCGGCAGGAACCGCAGACAACGACTGCAATGGAGACTGTTTCACTGTCCTGATCCAAGGACAGGAGAAGCACCTGTTCTTTGAACACATCGACCCTCGCTTCACCGGACGGCTTGGCCGCTGGTATGTGGAGCGGACGGCACAATAAGCTCATCCAACAAAAGGGTTTTATCAATGACCATCTTTGAGAAACTGAGTACACTTGCCGAGATTACCGACCAAGATGAAATGATTAAAGCCTGCAAGATCATTCCAGACGAGGAACTGCGTCTGGCTCTGGTGGTTCTTGCTCTGGCCTATAACAAGAACGAGCAATCTAACCGCGAGATTTTCCATCGGCAAACGCAGGAAATCGATTCTCTTAAGGGAAAAATCAAGGAATTTGAAAAAGCAAGCAGATAACATTGCTAAATCCACCACGGAAAGGGAGTGACACAGCATGGCGCAGCGCACATATCTGGCAATAGACCTCAAGTCGTATTATGCCTCGGCAGAATGCGCCGCACGGCATCTCGATCCGCTGACCACCAATCTGGTCGTGGCCGATGCCAGCCGCACGGAGAAAACCATTTGCTTGGCTGTGTCCCCATCGCTGAAGTCCTACGGCATTCCCGGTCGAGCTCGACTGTTCGAGGTCGTGCAGCGTGTCAAAGAGGTCAACAACGGTCGTTTGCGAGATGCCATCCGGAACAAGACCGCTGTGTACAAAGACGGTGTTTCCTCTCTTTCGGCTGCGTCCTATGATGCCACCGCCCTTGCAGCAGACCCCTCTCTTGAGGTATCCTATCTGGTAGCGCCGCCCCGGATGGCGTACTATGAGAAGATCTCACGGCAGATTTACGGCATCTATCTTAAGTACATTGCCCCAGAGGACATCGTGGTGTATTCCATCGATGAGGTGTTCATCGATGCCACCGCATACCTTACGCATTATAAAATGTCTGCCCACGACCTCGCCATGACCATGATTCGGGAGGTATTGTACACCACCGGCATCACCGCCACCGCCGGGATCGGCACCAATCTATACCTGGCAAAGCTGGCAATGGACATCACCGCCAAGCACGCTGCACCGGACAAGGACGGTGTCCGCATCGCAGAACTAGATGAAGAATCCTTCCGGTATCTGCTCTGGGATCATAAGCCTCTCACGGACTTCTGGCAGACTGGCCCCGGCACCGTCCGCAGACTGGAAAAGCATGGCATCCATACGATGGGTGAACTGGCAAGAGCCAGCATTCACTTTCCTGAGATACTTTACAAGGAGTTCGGCATAGACGCTGAGATTCTCATCGACCACGCCTGGGGGCTGGAACCCTGCGGGATGAAGGAAATCAACGCCTATCGCCCGGAAACCAACAGCCTGTCCGAAGGTCAGGTTCTCTCCTGCCCTTATCCTTATGACAAGGCTCGAATCATCGTCCAGGAGATGACCGACAGTCTGGTATTCCAGCTCACGGACAAGGGACTTGTCACAGACAGCCTGACACTGGACATCGGCTATGACCGGGAAAACTGTGACAAAGGCATCTATCACGGTTCTGTCCACATCGATCACTACGGCCGCACTGTTCCGAAGGGTGCCCACGGCAGTACACGACTGGACAACCCGACCAATCTCAGCAGCCAACTGATGGCCGCTACCACAGAACTGTTCGACCGCATTGCCAACAGAAATCTGACTGTGCGGAGAATAACAATCGCAGCAAACCGTGTGGTCAAGGATCAAGGCATCTTACAAGTGGATCTTTTCACCGACACCAGCATACTAGAACGAGAGAAATCGCTACAGGCGACCATGCTCGGTATCAAGAAGAAGTTCGGAAAAAACGCTGTTCTGAAGGGCACCAACTATCTGGAAGGAGCCACTATGCGAGAACGGAACGGTCAGATCGGCGGCCACAAGGCCAAATAATGCAACAAGGAGGATTCTATGGCAGACTTCAGGAATACCAAAGAAGGGCGAAACGTCGCACAGAAGTATGCGGACATCCTCCATCTCAGCCGCCCAGAGCCACCCGTAAAGCATCCCCGGATGGCACTCTCAAACCGGGCAAAGATATTCAGCCCTTTTTCTGCGCTGCGTGGCTTCGATGATGAAATTTCCAGTGAGGGAGCCAGCAAGCTGCTGGTGAAGAAAATCGAACTTTCCGATGAGGAGAAGGACGCTCTATCCGACAAGCTCCTGCAAGTCAAGAAAGGTATGAAGGTCGTAGTGCGGTACTTTATGAAGGCCGCAGAAAGTACCGGAAAGTACATAAGTCTGACTGGCACAGTTGTTATGATTGACCCAGTTTATCGAGAACTGAAAGTCATGCAGGACAGTGATAGAAAAGCTGTGGGCACTGAGAAAGAGTTGCCGGTCATCATTCCCTTCGGTGACATCATTGAACTGTCCGGCGAGGGCATCACCAATATCGAGGACTACCTTGGGATTGAAAAATATCCTGATGACATATAAATTTCCACATGACAAGGAAGTGCAAAACACAGTGAACTACTATTTCTGCGATGCCTGCCATTACTGCTTTGAGGCGGAATCGCTGCACGAACGTTGCCCGGACTGCGGCAAAACGGACTATCAGAACAGACCTGCCATCCGCCCGGCAACCGAAAAAGAAGTACAGGACCTTCTGCGGGCTAGGGATGAGGAATGGGAATAAGCCAACTGACTGCTTTCTGTGGTATCCACGGAGGGCAGTTTTTATTTCTATCACAAACTATACTTACGTCCCTATCACTTCGTCATCTTCTCTTTAACCTTTTTCGGCACATCAATCAAGCCAAATCGGTAGAACATCCCATAAATGTAGGACACACCCCGGATATCCCCCAGCGCCTTGGGTCTGTCCATTACCTCTCCGATTTTACCGATATTGTGATACGCCAGCAGCACGGAACTCCAAGCAAGGCTCTTGCTGCCCTCTCTCCGGTCAATCCACAGCTCCTTGGTAAACTCATCTCCCCTGCCCTTCTTCAGCGTATATGTAAAGGGCAAGCTGGACATCGTCTTGAACTTGTATCCCCGAAAAGCCACCACGCACTTCCAGAGGTTTTCTTCGCAGGGATTCTTCCTCAGCGCAACCACAGCTCGGTAGTGTCGCTGCCTCTCTGCCCCGGCACTGATATTCACCGCTTCAGCTTCCTCCGGGAAGTACACGCCTTTCTCATACGGCAGATAAGAGGTCACAGAAGGACGGGACAACTGCAAGGCAGCCATTGTGGAGGTGACGGCAGTGGAGTAGTTTTGTGTGCTTCTAAAAGAACGGAACGTCTGCTGAACGAGCTTTGCGGTATCCGACTCGTAGACTCCGGCGGTGATGAGTAGTTTTCTCACCTTGATGGGGTTGAGGGACAATGCGTCTGCGATGGTCTGCAATGACATCTCAGAATTATAAAGCACTACAGCTACATCCAACTGTTCTTTCAGCCTTTTCCCTGCATCGTACTCCGGCTTCCGCTTTTTCCGACCGCCGCCGGGTTTTCTGGCTTTATATGGTATTTTCTCGTCCATGATTATTCATGCAACTCCAGCGGCAGACCGTCCGGATCGTGGAAGAAGGTCATCTTTTTGCCAGTATAACCATCCACACGGATCGGCTCACATTCAATTCCAGCCTCTGCAAGCTCATTCACTGTCTGTTCCACGTTATCAACGCAGAACGCAAGATGGCGTAGACCACAGGCCTCCGGACGATTCACGCGCTCCGGTGGATTCTCCTCAGCGAAAATTTCCAGCTCCGTGTGTTCATTAACACGAAGATCCAGCTTCCAGTCCTTACGTTCAGGGCGGTAGTTTTCTCTGATGACAGAGAATCCAAGCTTGTTCACATAGAAGTTCTTTGCAACTTCATAGTCAGATACAATAATCGCAATATGATGTGTTTTTGATAAGTTCATTTTCTCACGTTCCATTTTTTATTTCCGTCACAAACTATATATAACACTCAAAAATATGCCGCGCGAACTTCTGGAGTTCAGTCCACACGGCATATTACTTTATTTCAGCCTTTCGAGAATCTCATCTGCCGTCATACCGGATGCCAGCAGCTTCTTCAGCACAGCTTCGGCCTCGACCTTCTTAGCAGCTTCGGCGGCCTTCGCCTCAGTGGCTGCCTTCTTGGCCTCCAGCTTTGCGATTTCTTTCTCGGTCCGCTTGATCTCTACCTTCTGCGGCTTTAGTCCTTCACGCAGGGACTTGATGTCGGTTTTCAGTTCTTCAATCTGGGCGACAGTCTTGGAGACGCCCTCTTCTAAGAGATCCTTGTCCTTCTGCAGCTTTGCCAGTTGTACATCGAAGTCGGTCTTGGCGTGATTCTTGCTTCCTTTAGTTCTGGGCATGAGATGGCACCTCCGAATTTATGTATAAAGTCAGTATAGCAATGTAAAACTCAATCCATACTTCTTTGCACTATTTCCCAACTTTTCGGCCAATAATCGTTTAATTCCGGAATTTGTTTTACCGCTGCAAGAATCATTTGAAGAGCCAAGCACTCAACAAGTGTAAAGCCGCCTTTTCCAGGTTTATTGAAAATCTGTATAAATATTGAAGATGCAACATCAATATGTGCTCCTCTTTTATCAGACAAATGTTTTACGAAGTCATAAAGGCAAAGCGAATTATAGCCGGTCTTTTCTATCAATGTGTATACCTTGCTTTTTTCCGAATCACTAACAACAGAATAGCCTTGAAACACTTCATTTCCTTGTGTTCTATCATCTTGCTGCATATGATTCACAAAATACTTCTTGTCCTCCCCTTTTAGTGAATTAAAAACGGCATCATACACATGTGTTGATATCCACCCTGAAAAATCCGTTTCAGATCGATCAAAAAACGCCACCTTCTGTGATCTCCAATCTTCAATAGAAAGCCACTCCGTTTGCTGAGCAAACCCCAACGGCGGAAGAACCGCATGAAGGTCATTTTGCAAAAGAACATTCTGACCATCCAATGGATACATTTTGAAATCTGGACATACCTTCAACAATACTGAATTTTTTTCGCAAAGCAGTTTTCTTAACGGCATAATAATTATTCGGTCAAACATTTCACGAGCAGAAATATCGTATTGATCCATACTACTTACGCAAAATCTTATAATATCAAATTCTGTCTTGATTTCACGAATCATGCCCTTTCGCGATAGTTCAACTTCCTCAATAAAGTTCAATTCAATTTGCACCGTATTATCTGCCATATAATCCTCCCATACCGTAAAAGAGAACATATCATAACCATACAGAATCACTTGCATTCTTAGCCACAATCACTTGTGTTGCCTGCCGCTCACCGCGTAGAGGTGTGCAAAGTTTCGAGCGGCAAAGCTGTGAGAAGCCCCCCACAGCCTTATATTATACTAAAAGCCGGTGTTTTTCAAGGATTGCAAGCAAATATACAACACCGCAGTCAAATAATCATCTATGCTTAAATGCAGAGGTGATTATAATGAAAATACAGCTCAAGAAATTTGCAGCCCTTAAAACGATTTCCTCGAAAATAGGTGCTTACCTTCATAAAATTGATGCTGTTCCACAAGAAGATGATTCCAATTTTGACGATGAGGAATGGATGGACCATCCAACAAAACCGTCTCCTGCCCACGTCATCCTTGATCTGCTGCTCTCCCCTACATACCGTCTACCCAAAACTGTAACCGCAGTACGCATCTATCGAGATAAAAACATCTTCTCTGTCTGTCCAAGGTGCGACGTCTGCATAGAGCGAGAATACCAAGGGTACTGCCATCGATGCGGACAGCAGCTCGACTGGTCAAAACTGGAGGATGCTGAGGAGATTTTTATAGGGTGGGATGGCGTGGAAGATGATGACTAACCACGTCGCTACGCCACGTCATTATGATGCATGTCACCAAAATGCCGATCCATCCACCTATCGTATTACCGAACACATCATCGAACTCTGCGATGCCAAGTCCCGTAATATACTGGGTCGTTTCGATTGCCACAGACATCACGAAGGGAATCAGCAACACCCACTTCTTCTGAATCCACCTATACAGTCCCGTTCCAAGTGGAATGAACAGCCAGATGTTATTGACAACCCCCACTCTCACAGATTGCTCTTTCAAAAACTTCCCAGCGTAGGAAAAGAGGATAAAGTTCGTTCTTACATCCCCTGACTCACGAAACATCAGTGTTTCATAAAGAATAAAAGCCGCATAAACAATCGTCAGTACTACGCTTAAACTCTTCGGAAGAACAATCATCAGCAAGCAGACAATGCAACCCAAAACAACTACCATGCACGTAAAGCCATTCAGAAGGTTGTCAACACACAGCATAACGTTTCCGTTTCTGTCAAGCAGAAGGTTCACCTTGCCACTGCGTTTGATGCCGTACTGCCCTTTAGACAATGCCTTTGGATTGCCATTCGCATCAAAATACATGTCCGTATCTGCTGTGCCATCTCTATGATAGGTACGTTTGAGGATGGTATAGCCTGCATTGGTAGGGGCGGGGTTGCCATCTGCATCAAGATAGGTGATCTGACCGATGTATCCTTGCTCGTTGCGCTGGTATAACTCGCCGTACTGACCAAGTAAAGACCTTACAGGATTTCCTTCTGTGTCAAAATACTGCTCACCGACAACAGTTCCATTCCTATCACGCTGATATGTCTTAATAGCATATCCAGATGAAGTGCTCACCGCATGACCGTCTTTATCGAGAAATGTCAAACTAGTGTTCTGGCCTTCAGTATTAAACTCACGATGAAGCCCATAGTATCCACCGGAGCACTGTACTTGCTGTCCATTCAAGTCGTAGTAGAAATCATCGGAAGCCCTGCCATCATCCTGTGTTCTGACAATAGTAGAGTATCCGTCACTGCGTTTCACAGGGTTTCCCTCTGCATCAAGATATGTTATCACAGTACCGATTTCATCGTATTCATACGATAAACCGTAATAATTTTCATACCTTGCCACAGAGTCTCCGTTTGCATCAAGATAACGTTCCTCCACAACTCGGCCGTTATCATCCTGCATTCTACACACGGTCGCATAGCCCATATCAATAGCTTCTGTGATTACTCCATCAAAATTCACATAGCTTGTGTTGGTCACGCTTCCATCTACGGTTTCTCGGATACTCAGCTCTGAGGAAGTGTATCCTGCATCGTGGTCAACATCCGCATCTGGATGCATCGCAAAGATGGAAAGAAAAACCACCGATGCCGCCAACAATACACCGAATCCTCGCTTCAGGTTTGCGCTCAAACTCCGTAGCCCTTGTTCTTGATGACTTCCACAACCTGAGACACATACTTCTGGCAGGTATCGTGGTCGAGAGCCTCCACCATCACACGCACGACCGGTTCAGTGCCGGACTCACGGACAAGGATACGGCCAGTGTCACCCAGTGCCTCGGCTACGGACTCGACTGCTGCCTGCACTGCTTCGTCATCCTGTGCGGCCTTCTTGTCGGTCACACGAACATTCTCCAACACCTGCGGGTAGATTTTCAGGGGCTCAGCCAGCTTGCTCATAGGCAGTTTCTTTGCCAGCATAACTTCCATCATTTTCAGACTGGTCAGGATACCATCACCCGTGCTGGCGTACTTGCTGAAGATAATATGACCACTCTGCTCACCGCCGATACGGCAGCCGTTCTTAGCCATATACTCGTAAACATACTTGTCGCCCACAGCGGTCTTGGCGTAGCCAATGCCCTTCTCATCAAAAGCCTTATACAGGCCAAAGTTGGACATGACAGTGGTAACGACGGTGTTGGTCAGAAGTTTGCCACGCTCCTTCATGTAGCAGCCGTAGATGTACAGGATGTGGTCGCCAGTGATGACATTTCCCTTTTCATCCACACACAGGCAACGGTCAGCATCGCCGTCATAGGCAAAACCGATGTCCAGCCCCTTCTCTACCACGAACTTCTGCAAGCCCTCGATGTGGGTGGAACCTGCATTGTTGTTGATATTCGTACCGTTGGGCTGTGCATTGATGACATAGGTATCTGCTCCCAGAGCATCGAACACAGATTTAGCGATGCTCCAGGAACTGCCGTTGGCGCAGTCCAGACCAACCTTGACGCCCTTGAAGGAGTAGATACCGAGGCTGATCAGATAGCCCATGTAGCGGTTGCGGCCGGACACATAGTCCACCGTGCAGCCAATGTGCTCTCGGTGAGCAAAAGGCAGTTCCGGCCAGTCCTTATCGAATACATGGAGTTTGCCGTCAATGTAATCCTCAACTAACAGCAAGATCTCCTCCGGCATCTTCTCGCCGTAGCAGTCGATCAGCTTGATACCGTTGTCGTAGTAAGGGTTGTGGCTGGCAGAGATCATGATGCCACAGTCGAAATCATCCACACGGGCAATGTAGGCCACGGAAGGGGTGGTAGTGACGTGCAGCAAGTAGGCGTCTGCACCGGAAGCGGTCAGACCAGCCACCAGACTATACTCGAACATATAAGAGCTACGACGAGTGTCCTTACCGATGACGATACGAGCAGGGTTAGTGTCACCATTGCGCTCACGCAGTGTGTTGTAGTACCAGCCCAGAAAACGACCAACCTTATAGGCATGGTCAGCGGTCAGGGTGATCCCAGCTTCGCCACGGAAGCCATCGGTTCCAAAATACTTTCCCATTATAGTTTTTCCTCATCCAAAGAGTGAATTGACGAATAGAAATGTGCCTTTAGCCGGATAGTTATCCGTTGCCTGCTGCTCACCACGGAGAGGTAGCACACTTAAGCAGCACAGCCATGTGGCTGAACACATGGCTGTGATAAGTATTAGTCTCTGCGGAACAGGTCACGGGTATAGACCTTATCCTGTACATCATCCAAACAGCTATCATAACGATTGGCAATGATAGCCTGACTACGCTTCTTGAACTCTCCAAGGTCATTCACGATCTCACTTCCAAAGAATGTTGTACCATTCTCCAGAGTCGGCTCATAGATAATAACTGTCGCTCCCTTGGCCTTGATGCGTTTTATGACACCCTGGATAGAGGACTGGCGGAAGTTATCAGAGTTTGACTTCATGGTTAGGCGATACACGCCAATCACACAAGATTTCTCCTGCGTTTTGTCATACTCATTATCCTCGCCATAGCCATAATAGCCTGCCATTTGAAGCACCCGGTCGGCAATAAAATCTTTGCGGGTACGGTTAGACTCCACGATTGCTTCAATCAGGTTCTCCGGAACATCAGCATAGTTAGCCAACAACTGCTTGGTGTCCTTAGGTAAGCAGTAACCACCATAACCGAAAGAAGGATTATTGTACTGATCACCAATTCGAGGATCAAGGCATACACCCTTGATAATCTGCTGGGTGTTTAGCCCCTTCATCTCTGCATAGGTGTCCAGTTCGTTGAAATAAGACACACGTAGCGCCAGATAAGTATTGGCGAACAGCTTAACTGCCTCAGCTTCGGTGAACCCCATGAACAGAATGTCAATGTTCTCCTTGATGGCGCCTTCCTGAAGTAGGCCCGCAAACTCATGTGCAGCTTTCACAAGGCGCTCATCGTTTAAATCCGTACCGACAATGATACGGCTAGGATACAGGTTATCATACAACGCCTTGGACTCACGCAAGAACTCCGGGCTGAAGATGATATTCTTGGTGTTAAACTTCTCGCGCACAGAGGCAGTGTATCCTACAGGAATCGTGGACTTGATGACCATGATGGCATCAGGATTATACTGGATCACCAGCTTGATGACAGCTTCTACTGCAGAAGTATCAAAGAAGTTCTTTTTGCTGTCATAGTTGGTAGGCGCTGCAATGACAACAAAGTCCGCATCCTTATAGGCCGCCTCTGCATCCAGTGTTGCCGTCAGGTTCAGGGCTTTTTCTGCCAGATATTTTTCAATGTACTCGTCCTGAATGGGCGATTTTTTGTGGTTGATAAGATCAACCTTTTCCGGAATGATGTCTACCGCCATAACCTCATGGTGCTGCGACAATAGCGTAGCAATGGATAAACCGACATAGCCAGTACCTGCAACTGCGATTTTCATTCTTTAAACCTCCTCTTCTATTTAGCTCATTCTATCGTAATATTGCATTTTGAATCCTTTGAGCCAGCATTTTAATTATTAAGCCACCTGTAAAAGTCATAATAATTATCATTACAATAGCATTCGGAATTGAATTCATTCTATTAAATACTGTCAATGGTCCTAAAATGAAGAACTGATGCACCAAATAGCCTTCGTAAGAAATGGAATCTAAAAAGGCAACAATTGACTTTACAATTTTAGGCATGTCGAACACCCTGAAAAACATCAAAAGTACAATTAACAATGTAGCTCCAAGAAACGTGTGTCCATAATCACAAAAAACCTTATATGAATTGCCCAACTCATCTATTTTCATCACATAATTCAATACAATCTGTGTTCCAACAAAGATTAATGTGATCGGAGTCAAAAAAAGTATCTCTTTAATTTGTTTGTTTTTATTATCATTTTTCCCTAAAACTGTTCCAAGATAAAAACAAGCAATCCATGCCGCATTAAAAAAGTTCACAAAGAGGCGAACAAACAGGCTTAAACCCGCAAATACTATACAAAACGCCATTGCTTTTTTGTATATACTTTGTACCTCGTCAATTTTACTGTTTATAATATTCAGCAGCGGAAGAAGTAAATAGCAAAACAATATTGTTGCAATAAACCAAAGATGCTCTCCACCTGCTAATGTACCGTGACAAAGCACTACATTAATAATTCTCACTGTAGACAACTGATTTCGAGCAAAGCAAGCTTCTACTCCTATCATAAAAAGAATCACCAAATAGTATGGAACCAGAATCTTTATAAGCTGTTTTTTATAAAAAGATAGTACTCCTTCGATTTTCTTTTTCCCATACAAGAAGCCAGACATGCATAAAAAAATCTGCACCCCAACATTAAACCACCAAGCAAGTTCAATCCCAAAATACTGGAAAATATGGCACAGAATAATAGACATGAATGCAAGGGATCTCACAGTACTAATTGCCAAGTCACGGTGTGTTCCCCCCCCCCGCACTGTTACACAACATATTCTTCATTTTCAATTAATCTCCTGTTCTCATATTGGAAAGCACATCTGCAATCCGCTCACAGGCATGTCCATCGCCATACGGATTGCTTGCTTTGCTCATTGCCTCATACTCATCCTTATCAGACAGCAGACGGCTGAATTCCTTGTAAATAGTTTCTTCTTCCGTGCCGACCAGTTTCAATGTACCCGCAGCAATGCCCTCCGGACGCTCCGTGGTATCACGCATAACCAGCACCGGTTTTCCCAGAGAAGGAGCCTCTTCCTGAATTCCGCCAGAATCCGTCAGAATCAGGTAGCTGCGGCTCAGGAAGTTGTGGAAGTCCAGGACATCCAGCGGTTCGATGATATGAATGCGATCATCGTCCCCCAGATACTCATTAGCGATCTCACGCACGACAGGGTTCATATGAATCGGATAAATGGCCTTCACGTCCGGATGCTCATCCATTACACGGCGGATTGCCTTAAACATGTGGCGCATCGGCTGACCAAGATTCTCACGGCGATGAGCCGTGATCATAATCAAGCGGCTACCGTTTGCCCACTCCAGCTCTGGGTGCGTATAATTCTCACGAACTGTGGTTTTTAGGGCATCGATTGCAGTGTTGCCCGTAACATAAATGCTGTCCGGGTTCTTACCTTCTTTCAGCAAATTCTGCTTAGAAAGTTCTGTCGGCGCGAAATTGAACTTGCTGATAATAGAAACAGCCTGACGGTTGAACTCTTCCGGGTACGGACTATAGATGTTATAGGTACGCAGACCTGCCTCAACATGACCAACTGGAATCTGCAAATAGAAACAAGCCAGTGCCGTTACAAAGGTCGTAGAGGTGTCGCCATGCACCAGCACCACATCGGGCTTTTCTTTTTCTAGTACTTCCTTGATGCGGTTCAGAATATTAGTGGTCACATCGAATAGTGTTTGTTTGTCCTTCATGATGGACAAATCATAGTCCGGTGTAACATCAAACGCCTCAAGAACCATATCCAACATCTGACGGTGCTGACCGGTCACGCAAACAACCGTTTGGAGTTCTTCACGTTTCTTCAGTTCATTAACAAGCGGGCACATTTTAATTGCTTCCGGGCGAGTGCCGAAAACGAGCATTACTTTTTTCATATTGTTAATTTCGCCCCTTCTTAACTTTACTCAACAAGGTATCTCTTAAGTAGCAAAAACTATCCGTCTTCCTAAAAGCCACATAATAAATAGCATTAGGGAGAATAGCACATAGCAAGATTTTGCAAACAAATCTTAACATAAGTGGAATACTATTCAGATTAGATGCAATCGCAAGCATGATTATAATCATCAGTCCTGTGCAAATAAATGATACAGCTTGTTTAATAAAATAACCTCGAACACCTTTTTTGAAATAAATATTGAACAACTTAATCGGTTCGTACCAGAAATTTGTTACAATTCTGGAAATGCCTGTTGCAATGAGTATTCCAAATAATCCCCATCTATTTCCCAGAATAATCGATAGCACCAGGTTGACTCCGCTAGTAAAAAGCATAACCCAGCGTGTCTGCTTAAATAAGCCAACCGTACTCCTGTAGCAATAAATCGGATACATAATAAATTGGACATAAAAATTGAACACACAAACCAAAACAACACTATAATCAAGTAGGTAATGATCTGTATATAACAATGTGATACAGTCCTGAAAAAGAACAGAAAAAGAAATACAACAAAAGGAGGTCATCCAAAAACTTGCAAATTGGATAACATTAAATATCTTATACTGTTTTTCCTCATTTCCACCCGCTGCTAAATTTCCAATACTTGCTTGAACAGATGTAAATACAAGCTGAAGAAAAGTTGCAATCGCTGCTACTATCATGGAGTAATTAGAATAGAATCCAACTACTACAGTATTCACAATCACGGAGATTAAGATGTTATCCGTATTATTCAGAATAACATTTCCCACTTGATAGCTAAACATCGACAGGATGCTTGACCAAATACTTTTTTTCTCTTCTGCAGGGAGTTCCACTTTATCGTTGATAAAAGGATACTGCTTTTCTGCAATATGGGAACAGACAACATTGTTCAGGATTGAGAAACCAATTTGCAATGCCAAATACACCGTATAGTTTTTTAATCCAAATGCAACTATTGTCAGCACAACAAACTGAACCGCTGCAACAATGACGCGGCATAATTTAATAATGTAATCCTTTTGATCTGCCGTAAGGATAGACGTTTTATAAACCAGAAAATAAGAAGATACGGTATTGGTTAAGTACAATAGATAGTATACAGTTACATTTCCGATATCGGCTTCAATATTTACTAAAACACTGAGGAAAGGAACTATAACCAAGCCTATTACAGCAACTATCAGACCGATTATCCGATAAAGCTTTTTATAGTAATTCATCAGTGCTGCCAATTGCCGATAGTTTTTTTCAGCAATCGGTTTGTACATACAGTACACAATAGCACTGCTTACTCCCAATTCAGCTAATGAAAGAACCGATAGAATATTTGAGAATAACCCATTGATTCCTAAATAGTTTTCTCCAAACGCCTTAATGAAAACAATTCTTGTTAAAAAGCTCAACAAAATTGTCAGAATCTGCCCGCCGACATTTGTTAAAGCGTTTACGATTACATTATGTGTTCTGGAATTTGTATTCACCTTATCGCACCTTAATTATCTTTTTAATCGTATCTGTCAAAAATCGTCTGATTTTTCCTGCATGAAAATACTTCACTGCCACATATTTAAATCCCTTTTCATAATCCCGCCAAAATTGCTGCACATTCTCTGGCTTTTTACTCGGTTGATGCAATTGCGGCTGTTCCGTATCATCTATTTGAGCAGAAAATACCCTCATCTTGCTTTCTGCGCTTTTTATTAGCATTCTTCCTTTATCACTATTAGCAAGAAGAAAAGAAACACCGTCTGGAGAATACTCTGTCGGTATGCTTTGCTGCAAACCCCAGAAATCAGCCATAGTTATGTCTGCAACTCTTTGGGGCGTTGCAAATGGACAGTGAAAGCAAGATTCTCGAAGTGTGTAATGAGAATGGAAAAATGATTTAAATAGCTGTGAATCAAATGATTTATAATCAATCGCTCCATTGGCTAAAACATTTTCCTCTGTATGATTTCGCCATCCATTAACTTTTGAACGAAAGATATGTTCTATTACACTGCTACTGCTCCTTGAATTGCAAAACTTGATATAGTCCTTAAATACTAGTGGACTACACACACCATGACAAACCATATCGATTAAAATGAGTTCATCACTATTTATATGCTTCCCTGCTAAATATGACTTTACCGCCGCGCATTGGCACGGCGTTCCTGAAAATAGTACTCGCTGTCCCGCATTCAACTCTGCTTCAATATTACTAAATACAATCTCAATGTTGCTCTGAACGTACTTCGACCCTCTCATTTTGTTCAAGCCGGTTGTAGTTGTTGCTTCATCATGGGAAATCACATTATCGCTTGATACCGCGCCATATACTACACCGCCTTTAGATAGAAAAGTTTCTCCCAATGCACTAAAGGCTCCTCCGGATGAACTATTCTTTCGAACATCATCGTCTAAATTAATCGCTCCAAATGCAATTCCTTCCGGTAATTTTAAGGCACTTGCATTTTTTATCGCACACAAGTTAATGCACTTTTTACAATTAATACAACTCGACTGGTTGATTCTAGGAACTCTAAACCCCTTTTCCCCTGTCTGCATCGTAATCGCATGAACAGGACAGACGGCTGCACATTCGCCACAGCCAGAGCATAATTCCTGTGATATCACTTCTTTCATACCAACCACTCCCGAATATAGAGGTCTGAGTCATCTCGAAGCTTCTGTATTTTTTTATTAACAACATTCCAATCTATATAACAATCCTTTGCTTTTTGAATTGTTTCAAAGGATGAAATCTGTTGTCCTAACAAACCGGTCTCGTTTAAAATGTTTGTAATTCTACTATTTACCTGTGAATCTTTCTTTAAGAGCTCTACAAAAAAAGTTTTTTGAAAATTGATTGAAAAAGCTGTCCCATGAAACGAATTCGTTACAACATACTTTGCATTGCAAATTGTCGTAACAAAATCAACCGGATCTGCTGATTTTATCGCCTTACATTTACACAAAAAAGGATCTTTCAACGCGCTACCTAAATAGACAACGCAGCATCCAGTTCTTTCTGACAATTCTTCTATAAATTTTTTCAAGGTTGGTGTTAATTGGAAATAGTAGGCCAAAATATAATTTTGTTCCTGCTGTTTTATTGCTAACCTCTTGCACCATTCATTCTTATCAAGAAGCAACGTTGGATCAATATCTAGTCTTCTCGACTGAATACCAAGCCGCGCCAGGATATCCACACCTTGCTTTTCACGTACTGAACAAATCGGGTAATCCTGGAGTAGTTTTGCATATTCATTCTTTTTATCATCAGGCAGTTCAGATAAGCCAATACTTGCTGCATAAGAGCGTTTTTTTTCAGGGCAGTCTACAAAAGACAGAAAGAAGTTTTTGTCAAATCCGTGCGCCATGTAATTCCATACCTGATCGCTTCCTGTCACGAATAGGTCGTACTCATTATTCGCAGATTGAATATTTTCGTTCGTATATCTTTTGGCGCTAATAGTCAACTTTTCTCTTCGAAATTCTTCAAATTTTGCTCGTTTCCGTTTTTCTGACTTTCCTTGAAGAATATATTTAATCACGTCTCTGACATTTTTCCGTTCAAAGAGTCCCGGATAATAGTACATGTTGTCAATGATTGGATTTCTGTAATCTATTATTTCAACAGCATCACCTTGATCTGTCAGTGCCTGTTGCAACGCAAAAGCTTGCAACAAAGCCCCATAATTTAGCGCTGCGTGAAACGTCAAAATGCCCACCTTTTTCATTTCTATTAACGCTCTCCATTCTGTATTTGTATGAACAAACTCTTATAATGGTTAATAAACACTCGTGCAAGAGCTTTCTCTACTAAATTCACCTTTCGATGGCCTATTTTCTCAATAATTACTTTTTTCAAGTCAAACACATCAGAAATCGCCAAATACTCCGAGTAAGCTTTAACCCTTTGTAAAGTCTTTGTGGCATATTGAGCTTCTGAAAAGTACCCCGCAGCAGCCCCATATGGATTATTTGCTATCAGTCGATTTGAATTCTTACTATACCCTGTCTCCTGATACTCATATCTATAAATAACATCATCTATCCAGCACATAGGAGCCAATCCATCAATTTCATTATAATATACAAGTTCGCTAACAAATTTTTCACCGAGAAAAACCGGAAAAGATGCCATCTTTGCATATTTTGACTTCAGGACAATTACAAGTTCACCTTGAAACCCATATTTATGATAGATTTCTCTTAATCCAATATAGGAATTATTGGGCTGGAAATTTCCGCCTGAGATTACATCATTCGTGTCTACTTTTCTAAAATAGAACCCCAAGACCTCTTTGCCAGCTTCTCTTTGATTTGCTTCAAGTATTTTCTTTACCGCATCAGGCATTAATTCATCATCCGAATCAACACAGACAAAAAGATTCGTCTTACAAGCTTTTACAGCTGTATTATGAGCCACATGTTTCCCTTGATTGTTTTGCTGAATCAATTGAATTTCAAAGGGGGCATCTGCTTTCCATGCTGAAATTTCTTCTGCAACGCTATCCGTAGATCCATCATCAACAATCATCCAAATGAACTCAAAGGATGATTGTTTCAAAAGACTTACATAGAGGTTTTTTAATAGTTCTTTTCGATTGTAAACAGGTGTAAAGACTGTTAATTCCATTTCATTTTATCCTCAAGAAAAAATGCTTAATTTTAACACATGCAACCACAACATCGTGGCCAATGTATTCATTAAGGAACTTGATCAGTTTCTTTTTAGGTGAAGTCCAGGATCCACTAAAATGATGTACTGTTATAGTATTTTTTGTAGCTTTCACCTTGCCATCCACTAAATCTTTTGCACAAAGAACATCAAACGGATAAAAGGTCACATCGCCCAAATTTTGATAGGTGTTATTTAACACAATAGGATAGTTCTCTACTGTCGTATCTGTAATTGTCTTAACATTTGTCGTCAAATCAAAGGAACCGTCTGGTAAAATAAAATGTCTATTTTCATAATCTTGCAAAAGAAGTTTGATCCATCGATTGTGCTTTTCGGCCCCCATGATACCCGTTGGTATTCTATCCGGTCCTTCAAATCCCGAGAAAGCTTTATTCTCTAAGAGCGAATCCAAGCTTTTTCTTACCTCTACGTCTGTATCCATATAGATTCCGCCAAAATCATATAAGACCTTTAATCTAACATAGTCTGTTACAAAAGCCCATTTTTTGCTTTCGTATGCTTCCTCCATATATTGGTTTTGTTTGTAATCGAAATTGTCCTCCGTCCAAATTTTGACCTCATATTGCGGATTAAACTTCTTCCATCCTTCGATAAAACCTTTCACGGTGTCATTCATCGGATTACCGCCAAACCAGCAGCAATGAATAATCTTAGGTATCATTTTCTTCTCCCTTGTCATATATGCTTTGCCGAATAAAATTTAAGGTCATGAAAAAATAAACATGCGTTTTCATACTATTCGACCTCAAAGCGGTCATCGCAAAAAAAGCAAGAACAATAAACGGAATTACGCAAACTGTATTCTTCTTTATGCAATAAACTATCTCACTAGGACGAGTAGTTGTAAGGACGATTCCAAGTACACAGATTGCACCAATAACTCCCCATGACATTAAAATGTCAATATATAAATTGTGTGATCCTGCCGAAAACTCCTTATTCATAAGTTGACCGACAATAGGGTACCCATTCGTTCCGTTTCCAAGCAATAAGTGAAGAGGATGATTGCACAAATATGTCAGGCATTCACCCCATATTTCTGTACGACCTCCAGTACCTCCGGTATTATCTGTCGTCACACGATTAAAAAGATTATCAATTACTTGTGTTATAACGCCTTGATAGCGTACAACGAAAAAGCATGCAATTCCAGCAACAACAGTAATTGCTAAAATTTTTTTCGTTGCATTTCCCTTTCCCTCTGTTTTTGAGATCAAATATAATGCAACCAATATAATCAGCCCTAAAAAGAACGAACGGCTAACTGTTAATGCCCCAAATACAAATGCAACAATATCAAACGCTATAATAACTAATTTCGTAGTCTTTTTTGTTTTTCCCTGAAGTAAGCAATTAACTGAAAATGCAAGGATGAGCAATGAATAAATAGGGATTGCCATTGCGCCACCAACTGTACCACCATATTTTATTCCGAATCGATACGAATCTGTCAGTCCATTCGATAAGGATGAAAACAATCTAATAAAACTGCCCAATCCTCCATACTGCGTCAGGAGATATACCATCGCAAATGCATAGGAAGTTCCGAAAAATATCACAATTTCTTCGCTACTTATTCTGACATTATACTGTCCTGAAAAAAGGAGAAACGAAAAAAGCACAAGAACAATACCTGATAGTGTTTGTCCATTGATTCCAACATTATATATATCGCCAATCGTCTCTAATGAAATTAACACAATAAACAAAGCTGCAATTGCCGGAGAAGCATATAATTTTTTTTCAGTGATAAACAATCTGGCTATCAAGACAAGTAGTAAAAAGATCCATACCAAAACACCTGATAGCTTAAAAGAGTTCTCAAAAATTGTTATCGACATAAGTAGTAACAAACATGATGAATAATCAGCAATGCATGTATAGCTAATAGCTAATACAGATGCTATCACTATCGTGACATTACTACCGCTTATCAGATTAATCGTAACCAAAGCGACTACTAATGTTTGCACGAGCCATGACTTTAACCTAAATTCTCTCATTTGAATTACGACCACCTCAATATCCTATTTTTGCGATTAACGGATATTATTCTTGTAAATTTCGATATACTGTTTCGCCATACTGTCATTTGAGAATACAACTGATTTCTCCTTTGCTTCTATTCCAAGCTGTTTTCTTACATCAGCCGCTATATACAATTTCTCTAAAGCTTTGCAAAGTTCTGTGCTCTCAGGTCTAATTAAAAGGGCATTCTTTCCATCTGTAAGCATGTCAGGCACACCACCAACAGCACTTGCAATGATAGGAAGCCCTGTTCCCATTGCTTCAATAAGCGTCATCGGCATTCCCTCGAACTTTGATGGCAAAATAAAAACGTCTGCATTATGCAGCCACGGATAAACATTACTCTGCAACCCAGCAAATTCAACCGAATTTTCGATTTGGAGGCTCTTTGCAAGCTGCTCCATTTCTTCTCTTAGTTCTCCCTCTCCAAGGAGCTGTAACTTTGCATCCGGATGTTGTTTTACAAACTGCGCAAAACTTCTTAAGATAAGGCCATGGTTTTTTACATCCATAAAGCGCCCAATATGAATGATTTTAAATTCTTTCTTTTTTTTATAGTCTTCCTTCACTTGGCATTTTGAAAGGTCAATTCCATTAAAAATCACAGGGATTTTCTGCTCTGGTATTCCATAAACTGCCTCAACTGTTTTTTTTACTTCCTCACTCAAGGCAACTGGAACAACTCCGCAGTGCCTAAACAAGAATTCATTAACGATCTTACCTCCCTTAGCCTGTTCCTGCTGTGCCACATTGTGTACTGTATGAATCTTACTTGGAATTCCGCAAAATACTGCAACTGGAAGCGCATATCTTGCTGCATAAATGTGGGTGTGTACCACTTCTGGCTTCTCCTTTTCTATAAGCCGATATAATTTTACAATAGTCGAAAAATCAAAGCCTTTCTTTTTTTCGAGATACTCCACTCTTATTCCAGCACGCTCCAAGCGATCTGTTATCGGAGTATGTTCAGTATACAAACTTACCGCTATAACATTGCACCCTTGGCTGCATAACGCATAGCAGAGATTTTCGCACATGGTCTCTGCACCGGCCAATTTAAACATTGGTATGATTTGCAAAACCTTCATATATCAGTACACCATTCATTCCACTTTGTTTGTTATATATCCTTCAGTCGCATTCAATCGTGAAAATATTTCTCCAGGATTTCCAATAACAACAGAATGATCCGGAACATCAAAATTCACATAGGCATTGGGGGCAATCAATACATCATTTCCAATTTTGATTTTGCCACAGACCATTGCGTTACTTCCAATCCAAACACTACTTCCGATAATAGGGACACCATTTCGGCTTCCACGATTTTCTCTTCCTATTGTACAGCCCTTATTTAGGTTGCAATTACTGCCAATCACTGCATCCGGATGTACATTGATATTATGAGCATGTCCCAAGTAGAGCCCTTGGCCGATATTTGGAGACAGAATTTCTAATCTGTATTTGCGACTATATCTCAAGGAGATGAGTGTGTGTACCCTCCCCCGAGGGCTTCTCAGGTGTTTTAGATAACGCAAATCATATCGAAACACCAAATCTAAAATCGATAAGATACTCCACTTTTTTCCGGTCATCCGATAATAATCTTGTTTAAACTGTTCGTTCATTGCTGTCACCGCTTTCCATCATCTGTCCTATTATGTTCTTCATTACACGATCTTCACTGTATTCGATTGCCTTTGATAGGCAGTTCCTTTTCATATTTTCAATTAAGGACGGATTATCAATGGCCCATCTAATTTTTTCTTCAAGCTTTTCTGGCTGATCAAATTCATACACAAGCCCCGTAACATTATTATCAACCATGTCATCGCAAAATTCCCATCTTCTTGCAATGATTGGTAGCCCTGCTGCAAGAGCATCAATAATTGTTCCGGGCATTCCTTCTCCACTCCAGTAGGTCGGAAACAGAAGCATAAAATACTTCGTTAATGTATCAACGCTTTTATTGGGTGGCACAATTCCGCAATATCTCGTATACCCCCCCCAATATTTTTTAGAGCCCACTGAAAACGTTCTTCATACTTATTCTCAATCGGCCCGTAAATATCTAATAGGACGACGCTTTCCCCGATTTTTTCGTTAACCCTGCGAATTGCTCTCATCGCGTCTTCCACGCCCTTCTCAGGCATCACCCGGCTAAACATACAAAAATGAAAAGGATCACGCTTGTATGTCCTTATTGCTGACAAATCCATCATCTTAATACATTTAAAGTTAGGAAGGTAGGATGCATTATTCACTCCCATAGCATTTAGTTCTCGTGCTATTTTCTGACTTTCCACCCAATTGGCACGAAAAGCTGATATTTGTCGTTTATACTTATCGTTTTCTGCCGCTTCCTTCGCCAGTCTGCCACCAATCGAATAATGGTAGATTCCTTTTCTATAACTTACTCTAGATAGAATAGGGAACAAAACTTTTCGTCCCCTATCTGACAGCAAAACGATAATCTTATCCGCTCTGAGAAAAACTTGCATCAATTGTTTGGCAAAACTCAAGGGACTTTTTTTCATGTAGTAAGTATCCGCAAGAATCAAATTTGAATATCCCTTGTTTCTCAGTCCTTCAACAAGAGCTTTCGTTTTCACTGTCTGACCGTCTGTGAAATCGCACTCGCCACCCAAATGTCCAATCACACCAATCTTCATTTTACGTCTTACCTTTCAATCCCCATTTGTTCTGCAATATACTTAATAACGTAATCCTCGCTATAATCATAAGCTCGGCCTATACACGCTCTCTTCATTTTTACTGTTTCTTCACTGTGTTCTATTGCATATATAATCACATCTTTGAGTTCTTCTGGTTTATCAAAGTCATAAATGTAACCAGTTACTTTTTGCTGTAACATCTCATCGCAATACTGCCATCTACGAGCAATAACCGGAACTCCCGCTGAGAGAGCATCGATTATTGTTCCTGGAATACCTTCGTGTTTCCAATGAGTCGGAAAAAGCAGTGCATAATAATCCTTCAATGCTTCGACGCTTTTATTTGCTGGAACCACACCACAATATCGGCATACTTCATCTTGCTCAAGCACCTTATTTAGATGCTGTAAGTACGACTCTTCCGCAGGTCCATAAATATCTAGCACCACAACTTTCCTTTGATATTCGGTATTGATTTCACGAACAGCATTTATGGCATCTTCGATGCCCTTTTCCTCCATCACTCGACTAAATGTACACAGCTTATATGGCTCGCTATATTTACTGCAGAGCTCACTTTTATCCAATATATTCAACTTCTTAAAGTTAGGCAGATAAATTGCATTTCTAACACCAAGTTCTTGCAGTTGATCTGCAAGTTCTATGCTTTCCATCCAATTGCTCTTAAATGAAGAAACATACTTTTTCCATTTTTTATTTTCGCCAACTTCTCTTGCAAGCCTGCCACCAATTCCATAGTGGTATACCTCTTTTTTCATATACCGGCTCATAAAACTCAAAATAGGAAATAGAACCCTTCTGCCATTTGATGAAAGGAGCACGATATACTTTTGATCTTTACACAATGCAGATATGAAAAGCCACAGAAATTTTAGTGGGTTTCTTTTTATATAGTATGTGTCAATCTTCTTGACGTCCCTTTCACCATACCTAATCAGTGCATCGTATATCGCAATGGTCTTAATTGTCTGACCATCATTAAATTTCTCTTTACCACCAAAATGACCTACAATTGCAATACCCACACTTTTTCTCCTAAATCACGTTATGTTAAAAACATTTTCTTTCCCATCTCATCCAAGAAGCTCTGCGGAAAGTTCGGGAATACGCAGCAGTCTGGTGAGAACGTCAGCTCTCCGAATAAGACTTTCCCGTTCCTCTCGTACAGATCAACACGAACAAAATCAAAATCCTTCGAAAGAATTCGTGCGATTTCTACCATCCGATCAAAGGTTTCCGGTTTCGGAGTCGTACCATCGCCAGGAAGCTCTTTCTTATGCGGAATCATTCCTTTGATTTGTTTCCAGTTCATGTCGAACATATCAAAATTCAAACTCATTCCGTTATCGCCATCGGTTTTTCTGTTATAAACCGTCAATACAAAAAGTGGCTCACCATTTGCACAGTGAAACTTATAGTCTGTTAATTGAGCCGCATCAGCCAAATACTCCTCCGCATAAATTCTATGAGGGATTGTCAAGTAGTGCGGTTCCATCGAATATGCGCCATAGGTCGTCGCCAGCCAACGCGACATCTCCGCTTTGCACTTTTCCCTGTCAAGTTGTTTCTTATCTGCCACCAAATAGTTCATCTTGCACCCGTGCGTTGCTTTCAGCGCAAAACTATCCGGAAGGCTGTCCAAATCAACATCCTCAACATTTTCCCAAGGTCCGCCAACCACCGGAATCAGAATGTCCTCCAGTCCTTTTTCACGGATATAGTCACGAACCGCATACTTATCAGTACACATGGGGGCCAATGGAGACTGCTTATGTAATTCAACGTAAGTAACTTTGTCTGCCAAAGAAGTCGGATTCTTTAAATTGAGCGTCCTGTGGAATCGTAACCGAGTATCAAACTTTTTTGCAAAATCCACGCCAAACATATGGCTCATTGTAACAAGCATTTTTCCGTAGATTACCTTAATGTTCATCTTTCATACTCCATTCTTTTTATGCAAAGATGGAATATGAACCGTCCGACTTAGATCTGCAGCAATTTACCCATCTCTAAATCAAACTTATCCGAAAGGTACGGAAAAACACAATGTGCCGGGGAGAACGTCAATTCTCCGAAATAGACCTTTCCCTCAAGCTCATACAAGTCCACTCGTACAAACTTGAAGTCTTCTGACAGAATCTTAGCTATACGAATCATTTCATCTAGGTTTTCCGGCCTCGGTAATTCTCCATTGCCAGGACGCTCCAACCCAGAAGAAACAATTTCAGGAATCGGCTTCCAATCCATGTCAAACAGGTCTAATGTCACCTGCATCGCTTTGTCGCCGTTGCTCTTTCGGTTGCTACACGTTAGCACAAACTGCGGTTCCCCATTAAGGCAATGAAACTTGTAGTCCACAAGCTGATCTGCCTTTTCAAGATACTTTTCAATGTAGAACCGGTGTGGAATCTCAATGTAATGAGGCTCCATCGAGTATGTCCCGTATGTAGTGTCCATCCATCTTTGGATTTCTTTTTTACACTTTTCTGAATCAAACTTAGACTTGTCCGGCACAAGGTAATTCATCTTGCAGCCATGAGTTGCCTTGATTGCAAAACTGTCGGGTAGCTCAGTCAAGTTGATATCTTCAAATCGAGTGTACCCCCCCCCATAAATTGGAACGAGGATATCTCCTAACCCCTTATTCGTAACATACTCTCGCACTGCATATTTATCAGTACAACTGGCCGCCAAGGGAGACTGCTCATGCAGCTCAATGTAAGACACCTTATCAGCAAGCGTCTGCGGATTCTTCAGATTCAGTTTCTTATGATCACGAAAAAGCGTATCAAACTTCTTCGCATTATCAATTCCAGCGACTGCCGTTATACACGACAGTAACCCGCCATATACTTCCTTCTTATTCATTTGAAAGGAGTCCCTCCTTCTCAGGTTTTCTCATTTTCTCTGACGATCACTCTCGGCTTGTTCATAACCACTGTACAATTATCCGGAACATCATCCACTACGATTGCGTTTGCTCCAATTCTCACATTATTGCCGACATGGACATTTCCGATAATTTTCGCACCTGCACCAATTAAGCAGTTGCTGCCAATGGTTGGTGCCCCCCCCCGAGAATTTTGGAGGTCATTCGAGCCAATCGTAACCTGCTGGTAAATCATACAACCCTCGCCGACTTTCGCTCTCTGTGAGATGAAAATCCCGTAAAAACCATGTGGCGTTGCAAAGCGGTTGATATCAGGCAAAATAGGAATGCCCGCACCATAATGCTTTCTGATAATCTTACAAAGATAATTTTCTAAGCAATGTTTCCCGGGGCGTTTCAAAATTTCCTCTCTTGCCATCCAGAAGGCATCAACATCCCCCAAGCCAAACAACGCCTTAATGTATCTCAGTGGATTCATTACACTTTCCTCTTATCAATACCCATTCCAGTGCCCTTGACCCAAGCCCAGCAGCCAAGTTCGTACAGGCTGCGAACCACATTGTGCCCTTCGATTTCATGATAGAGCTGCCAGTGGTACTTTGCCTGTTTCAGCTTATTGCTGGACACCGAGCCTGCACGCCCCATGCGATATGTACCAAGAACTTCCTCCATCCCGTAGCAGTAATCCGTCTTTTTCAGAATCTTGAGCCACAGGGCAAAGTCGTTTCTCTTTTTAATCGGAGGCACCTCGAACTTGCCAAGTGCTTCCTGATCGTACATCACGGACAGATTACCGATTGGATTGGACAGCCGAATCATCTTTTTGTAGTCCGTTTTCTTCGGAGGAATGAATACCGTGTGCAGGTCGTTTCCTTCCTCGTCCATCCAGCCATAGCCGGTCGCACTAAACTTTGCGCCAATCCGCTCCATAAAGGCTATCTGCTTTTCCAGCTTATCCGGCATCCACAAGTCATCGCTATCCAAAAATGCGATATACTTGCCTGTCGCCCGCTTCATAGCCTCGGTTCGGGCAACCGCCGGTCCTCCATTCTGCGGAAGAACATAGTAGTGGATATTGGGATACTTCTCCAAGTACGGCTTCAGCACTTCGGCAGTGTTATCGGTGCTGCAGTCGTCCACAATCTGAACCTCCCAGTCTGTAACCGTCTGGGCAATCACAGAATCAAGCGATTGCAAGATAAACTTGCCGCAGTTGTAAGTCGGCATAATCACACTAACCAGCATTCTATCGTTCCTCTCCGCATATCAAAGATTACAGCCCAGACTCAATCTCAAGGAGTCTGAGCCGTTCCTTTTATCTAAAGCTCTTATACTATTGTGCGCTTCACGCGCGTGTTATGTAGACTGCGGTGCGTACATCACAGCTGCTATTGACCTATGCTTTGCACATTGCTCTGCGCCAGCCGCTCACCAGTGCCGTTTCTTTGCTCACGCTCTCATGTGAGAATCTCATCAGCGCAAAGGTCTTTTCGTCGCCATTTTCGGTGATTTTCACCCCATTGCTATGAAAAGACCTTTGTTTATACCTGATGCCACATTCTTGAAAAAACGTCGCAGTATCAACGCTTTTCAGCGTTTTCTGTGTTTATATCATCTCGGTGTACTCTGGCATAAACTCAACCTACTGTAACAATCATCTGTGAGCCTTATTTCCGGCTCATAGACCCGCAACAGTAACCGCTTCGTTTATGCCTGACTCCACAGAACCTCGAAATATGCCGTAGTACCAATGTTTTTTGGCTTTTTTCTCATCTTTTTCGCTTTGGTGGACTCTGGTATAAACAGCTCTTTACCGTAGCGTCCTTATGAGCAGCACACTCTTATCTTCAAGACCGATTTCAGCCCCGGATGATATTTTCATCGTCCCACAAGGCTCGCAGAATGATAATGTCATCGAAAGACCTATGTTTATGCCTGATGTCACTTTTCTCGGATTTTCGCTCGCTTTTTGTCTATATTGCTACAAAATCAAACTATCCAACCGTTAGTTTTTGCCACTCATGGCAGTCGTCTGCCCCTCGGAAACGCCCTCGGTGCTTTCAGGCATAAACAGGATTTTCACTGTTGCAAACATGATTTTCAAATCTTCGACAATGCTCGGATGAGCTATGTACATTAAATCCATAGTCAGTTTGTCGTAAGGAGTAGTATTGTACTTGCCATAAACCTGTGCATACCCGGTCAATCCAGCCTTGGCCTGCAGGCGCAGGGAGAATTCCGGCATTTCCTCACAGTACTGAGCTGCAATCTCAGGGCGCTCCGGACGGGGGCCGACGATGCTCAAGTCACCCTTCAAGATATTTATAAGCTGCGGCAATTCATCAACGCGGCAAGCACGAATGATTTTGCCAACGGGCGTGATGCGGTCATCGTTTTCGCCGCTGGAAAGACGGGCGACGCCGTCCTTTTCAGCATCGACCCGCATGCTTCTGAATTTGAGAATACCGAATTCTTTGCCATCCTTCGTTAAACGAATTTGCTTGTAAAAGACTGGGCCGTGATCCGTTGCTTTGATGGCAATAGCCGTTACAAGGAAAATCGGACTCAAAATCACAAGCGCAATAGCAGAAATGACAATATCCAGCAGTCGTTTTACAAGCAGATACTCCGGCTGAGGATTATACCGGCCAACACGAAGCATCGGCAGGTGGAACATGTGCATGTGATGTGCACCGGACATGATGGTGTCACCGATGCGCGGGACAACAAATACGGTAATGTTATTTTCTACACAGTATTTCAGAATAATATTCCGATCATGGCTGTGGATGCCGCTCAAAAACACTGTGTTGATGCCGTCCAGCATGGAAAGATTGTCGATGCACTCCCCCGCCGTAGCTGTGGAGACCACTTTGTACTTGGCATCAAGACCGTACTTACCAATCAGCTGCTCCATACCGCGTCTGGTATCATAAATAACAGCTGTGGCCTGCGGCGGGAAGGTTTTAAAGTAGGCGTGGTGAGCGTTATAAGCCCAAATTGAGGCCATAATAACCTGCCCCACAAGAGCTGCCACGCCAGGAAGAATGTTAGGCAGGTGCTTGGACAGTAGCCAAATCACAATGTACATGATAAAGTCGCTGACCGCAGCCGCCAAAAATTGCTCGTAGATAATTTCGGAGATACGCTGCATCGACATCAGAAAGGCGTCATAAACGCGTCCAAAGATGATGAACAGCACAAAGAACAATGCCACGACCAGGTAATCGCCCTTTGCATAGTACGGCGATGCAACGCGCTTAGCATAGTATAGATACCAGCACATTGCAAATGGTATTGTCACAAGTACAGCATCTAACAGCTTTATCATCCGCAAAATCAAGTCATGCCTAAACCTTGTCATGTTCTTACTCCTCGTTCTTCTTTGCACACATATTATTTTCCATACTGCAATTGAAATCAGGGAAAGCAGTTTTGAGCAGCAAATGACATTTCCACAAATTACTCAGTGGAATCCTTAGCACAATTCAGCAGTCTACCAACGCAATATTTTGCCAATATATGTATTGATATAATAACACACAATTCGACATTTATCAACAAATCGGATTCACTTTAATTATACAAGTACACAAATTCAGCACATTTTACAAATACACCCTTGTTCATAAGGTGAATGAGGCTAAAATTCGATAGATTGTTATATGTAACAGTCAATTAGTACATGATTTAAATTTTGCTTAAACCGCAACTGATTCAAAAAACGGATTGCTGCGCTTGCAGCAATCCGTTTTCATTTGAATCAATATTAACTACTAACGCTCAGATCATCACCTGCGTCCGAACTTCTTCCTCTTCTTTGACGGGTGGTTTTCCTTGTTCAATTCTCGTTGATACGCATCTTCAGAACTGAAACCAAAGATTCCTTCTGAGACCCGTTCAACCAGTGCCGTAAACATCTCGTAATCGCGCAAGTAGTTATTCCTTGCCTTGTCATCCATTACTTTAAAAAATCTTGCCATCAAACTCATGTATGCGTTATAGTCGCCATTCTGCGCAGCCTTGAGCAGGCATTCAAACCGTCTTGCAGATGGAGTCCACAGTTCTTCCCTTTTCATCTCAAACCAGCTTCTTTCTCAATTCTCTTGCAATTTTTCTTCGTGCCTTAGAAATCGTGTTGGGTCTAACCTTAAGCTTCCTCGCCACAACCTCTATAGGATAATCCAAATAAGTACGAATAATCATTAGCTCTCTGGGTGAGAGCCTTTCCAATTCCTGCTTCAATGATACCAGAAGCTCTACTCGAGCGAATTCATCTTCCGCACGAACATCAATGACATCAGCCACATCATCAATATTGATAATAATCGGCTGATTTGCATTACCAGCAAGTCGCCTTTTCCCCTTGTTCCTATATCCAAGGAGACGTTTCTCTGACCTGTATTTAATTTCCTCTTTGTCTAACAAATCAAGGATATGGCTGTTGAACGAATTACTAAGCCAGTTTTTTTCTATCGTCTGGTTAAGCTGATTATAATTGGCCCATAAACGAAGTGTGCACCAAAGTTCATACATTTCTAATTCAGTCATTTTGACCTCCTATAGCGATTTGAGTTTTTTCGGTCAAATCACATCTAGGAGGTCCCCTGCTCCGAGCGCAACCAAGCAGTTTCACCACAAAATCACCTATCCCCTCAGTTACAATGGATTGCGTCGCTTAGGTGATTTGGGAATCGTAAATAAAAATTTCACAATTTCCATATGTGGTTTATAAAGAAGGCCACCAGAGAAGCCAAAAATGACTTCTTAGGTGGCCATCATATTGACTGTATTTAATTTATTATCCACATCCAGTTGAATGATTCGTATCATACTGCATTTATCCGTATTAGTTATAATGCAACATTCAAACAAACCATTTCAACGTGTTTTCACTCTTTTTCTGTCGAACTATGTTGAAATTCCAATAGAATTATATTCCAGTATTCATTTCAAGCTTTTATTCCCGCACTCATTTCATCGACGCAATCAATTATACTTGATGGATAATGTGAACAAGCCACAATGGGAAAGCCGAACAAAACATGCTGGATAGCTCTTGCAAAAACGAAGAAAAGCACGAACCCTTCATGTCTCTTTCGGTACAAGAAGTTCGTGCTTTTGTAAGCGCATAATAGGTTCTTCTATTCGCAATATTACTTTTTAACTACAAGGGCCTCTTTGCTTACCGAAGTAAGCAAAGAGGCCGTACATTCTGAGCTTATTGTCAAGTATTTATAAGAAAAAAATCCCTCTATACCAATTTCTGCGTTGGTGTAGAGGGATTGCCTATTTAACTAAGTGACATTGCCTTTATCGGAATAGCTCTTTCCTTTACAACAACCTCACCTTACAGTTTGGGAGAAACGCTTAGTGCTTCAGTTCCAGCAACGCATCCCCCTGCTTTACGGTGCCACTGGCTTTAGCCGCGACAGCGGCATAGTCATCGGTATTGCAGACAATGATCGGCGTGGTCACGGGATAGCCTTCGGCCTTAATGGCTTCCAGCTCAAAGCGGATCAACGGCTGGCCTTTCTTCACCTTGTCGCCCTCGTTGATGAGGTAGGTAAAGTGCTTGCCACCCAGCTTGACCGTATCGATGCCGATGTGCATCAGCAGTTCGGCACCGTCAGCCGTGGTCATGCCCACGGCATGATGGGTCTCAAAGGTGGAGGAGATCTCACCGTCAGCAGGTGCCACCAGTTCACCGTCGGAGGGCTCAATGGCAATGCCATCCCCCAGTACACCGCTGGCAAAGGCTTCATCCTTCACAGCGGCCAGCGGCACTACAGTACCGTTCAGGCAGGCAGACAGCACGGTATCCTTTGCTGCGGGTGCGGCTGCCGGCGAGGGAGCGACAACCGGGTTTTTGGGTGTACTTTCCAGATAATCTTCCAGCTTTGCCTTGATGACGGCCACCTTGGGGCCGTACACCACCTGTACGCCGTTGCCCTTGCAGATCACGCCGGAGGCACCGGAGGCTTTGAGCACATCCTGTTTGACCAATGCCGCATCATTGACCGTGCAGCGCAGACGGGTTGCGCAGCAATCCACATCGGCCAGATTCGCGGCACCTCCCAGACCTTCCACGATCATTGCACTGACCGGGTCATTTCCGGCAGGCACACTGCCGGAAGCAGCATTGCGGGCGTTCACGTCCGCACGGGTGTACAGCTTGACTTCCTCGGCATCATCGCGACCCGGGGTCTTGTAGTCAAACTTGGAGATCATAAAGCGGAAAATGATGTAGTACAGCACAAAGTATACCGCACCGACCACGACAACCCACACCCAGTGAGTCTTGGCGTTGCCCTGCATCACACCGAACAGCACCAGGTCGATGAGACCGCCGGAGAAGGTCATGCCCACGCCCACATTCAGGATGTGCATCAGCATGAAGGACAGACCGGCCAGTACGCAGTGCACCGCGTACATGGGTAGTGCCACGAAGATAAAGGTAAATTCCAGTGGTTCGGTGATGCCGGTGAGGAAAGCCGTCAACGCGGCAGACAGCAGCAAGCCACCTGCCGCCTTTTTCTTTTCAGGCTTGGCGCACTGGTACATAGCCAGCGCCGCGCCGGGCAGGCCGAACATCATAAAGGGGAACTTACCGGCCATGAAGCGGGTAGCGCTGACCGAGAACACAGTGGTGGACTTGGAAGCCAGCTCGGCAAAGAAGATGTTCTGTGCGCCGGTCACGGTCAAGCCGTCGATGATGGCGGTGCCACCCACAGCGGTCTGCCAGAACGGCATATAGAACACATGATGCAGTCCAAAGGGAATCAGTGCACGCTCCAGCAGGCCGTAAATAAAGGTACCTGCATAGCCGGAAGCCAGCACCAGTGCACCCAGCGCGGCAATACCGTTCTGCACCACCGGCCAGATATAGAACATGGCAATGCCGACCACCAGATACACAATTGAACTGACGATGGGCACAAAGCGTGTGCCGCCAAAGAAGGCCAGCACTTGCGGCAGCTCGATCTTATAGAATTTGTTGTGCAGCGCAGCCACGCCCAGACCGACCACGATGCCGCCGAACACACCCATTTGCAGCGTTGTGATGCCCAGCATGGTGGTGGTGGAGTTGGCAGGCATAGCTTCTACGCCGCCCGCCGCATTGATCATGGCCTGAATGGCTGTATTCATAATGATATAGGCCACTGCACCGGACAGTGCCGCGACCTCTTTTTCTTTGCGAGCCATGCCGATGGCTACACCCATGGCAAACAGCAGCGCCAGATTGTTGAACACCGCATTGCCGGTCTGGCTCATCACGTCCAGAATGGTATAAATGAGGGTGCCCGGATGGATGACGCTGTTCAGGCCATAAGCCGCCAGCATCGTTTCGTTGGTGAACGAGC
>ERZ791571.71-NODE-71-length-98020-cov-4.841893_pt1 | contig 98020 bp, 88 predicted proteins | sample MGYA00509972_ERZ791571 | MGnify/ENA primary metagenome ERZ791571 (study PRJEB30046, sample SAMN00791936) | human gut metagenome | study: EMG produced TPA metagenomics assembly of the A metagenome-wide association study of gut microbiota in type 2... | reverse complement strand
GTGAATATGAATCACGGAGTTTCACATTTTACTAACTACTCTACTATTGATGTTACTATTATACCTATTGGTATTCCTACTATTGATGTTACTATTATTATAACACATAGTTTTAATAATAAGTGATAGTCTTTACTTCTAAGTATCTTTATAGATGTTGATATTGTAAATATTTCCACTATTATAAATAATACTATTGTTATTATTATAGATAATACGATAAATACTTCTCTCATTGTTTCTGTTATAAGTTGTGATACATAATATAATACTATTACTATTAATACTAGTGAGATAGTATGATAATACTATCGAAACTAATAACAACAATACTAATACTAAGATAGAATAACAATATTGTTTATAATATAAGACTAATACTAATACTATTATTGTTAAATGCTGACAATACTAATACTATTATATAATATAGGACTATTCTATTTAAAGATAGAATAGGACTAATACTAACAATAGATAATACTAGTGACAATACTATTAGTTATATTGTTTATAAGATAGAATTGTTATTGATATTAATACTAGTTATAAGATAGGACTATTCTATGTTATAAGATTACTAATAGAACAGATTAGGATTGTTAGAAACAACTCCTACTTCGATTAGTAGAATTACGAGTGGCAACATTAACAGAGTTGTGAGTAGGTTTGTAGGTAGTGGTAGGATGCCGAATGGGTCTAGACTCGCCCTCACCTCTATCCTCACCAACATCTATCCTCACCTCTATCCATTTAACTCTATTGACTTAACCATACTTATTGTTCCCATTATACCTAATGATATATAGAATACTATTAGTGTTATTATACCGATTCGTTCGTACCATTGTAATTCTTCATGTAATAACATGATGAATAATCTAGTTAGATAGATTAATCCTAGTACTATTAGTATTATTAGATAGATATATGTACTATTATTCATATTAGTATTGTTATTGGTTCTCTTTTGGGTCATTACTCTGGCTTAACGAGGAGCCTTAGCGACCCTTCCGATGGATTCGCTTATCAGGTGTTAGATTTCGCTTATCAGTTGACTAGGCTCGTCTCCGAACCCAAGTAGCTTTGCCGGAGGGCTGTGCCTGATGGCGAGCATAAGTCGATAGTATTATCGAACACATAAGTCGAGAGTATTATCGAACACGTGCCGAATGGTGTATTCTTAGTTTAGTAGGAGAGGTTTCCCTCTCCTACGTAACTGGTTAAGCAGCACCCTCTGCGTCATGCTGGTATTTAGCCAACATGTCGGCTACGAGCATTTCGTCCGCAAGGGACAAACTACGCATACTTAGTTCGTATGGGAAATACTCGTAACGGTCGTGTTCATTAACACGTTCCTCCTTAGCCATTTTACTGGCATACGGATTTACAAATATCTCACCTGCTCCAAGCACGTGTCCAAGCACGCTAATACGTGCCTTCTTGAAGATAACGTGCAGTACTGACAACGGTGCGGTCATAACCGCATTTGCAAGCATTGGCTCACCTTGACCCTTGAGAATCGCACTAAGCTGAATACGAGTGGTAAAGATATTACGAGTAACAGACTCGACATAAGTACCACTAGCAGCATCCTTAACAAACTGCGGAAGATTTCGATTAACCACAATGGTTAATGCACCAGCATAACGACTACTATTATCAATGATATTAGTAATCATCAAGCTGTCGTGATTCTCAAAATCAGGACGGTCAAGCAACAGACGAGTAACATCGTCTGCTTCCTTTCCGTGATATTCGGACAAATCAACGATACGTGCATCATTGTTAGCATCATCGTCATTAACGTTAGCATCATCGTCATTAGCGTTAGCTTTAGCTTCTTCGGCAGCTTTCTTAGCGGCTTCTTCGGCAGCTTTTCTAGCTGCATCATTAACTTTTCCCATAATACAAATAAATTAAATGTTATAAATCGGTTAGCAACTGTTCAACCAATGTGCATCCTAACCACACGCACAATGGCAATATGTTTAAAGTCATTTGATTTGATAGTAACTGCAATATGTTTGTAGTCATTTGGTTTGACTAGCCCAATAGTTCTTTTACTATATCATTTATATCTAGTATCAATACTAACACTACTAATAGTATTAGATAACTATTCACATAATCATCGTACAATTTAATGTAACTTAGATGTATGAATATTGGTACACCTAGCATACTTAACGCTAAGTGTACCACTTTAATCTTATCACGAGTACTCATACATATCTAGTATAATAACGTGAACAAAATTGTTCATAAGTCTCTCCTGCACGACCATGCGCTCTCCAATCACGTCTCTGCTTATTAACAACAGAACGATAAGTCGCAGTAGTCATAACAACTGCAACCAATAACAATATCAAGAATATCATAAACATTAGTATTAAATTAAACATTATAGCAATATGTTTAAAGTCATTTGGTCTTGACGGGGGTATTGGAATTGGTTTGAGAGTAGGGGGCTTGTGTGGTAGGAGGTTCGCCTCGATAAAAATATATTCATAAAAAATATATTTCTCCGGGGAATAGAATCAACAGTACTATATCTTATTCTATCTTTAATAGTAATTCTAACAATTCTATTTCTATAATTTATAGTAGCCCTTCTAATTCTCCTAAGCTCGTTAATCATAGTATTGCTCCTAAGTTTATTACTAGTAAATTATTTAATAGTACTAGTCCTAAGCTCGCTAATAATAGAACTAATATCATTTCCTCTAAGTCTCTTATTATCTATTCTATATTATCTGTTGCCTATTGTTGTTGTTAGTAGTCCAAAGTTTATCTTCGATATACTTAGTCCTATTAGTCTAGTTAATTCTTACTATTGTATTTAAGTCCTTGATTAGACTTATCTATATTATATAGTATTAGTTGTATTATTGGGTCTTATTGTGTAAGCCCTTTCTCCTATTCTATCGAATAGTTCGAAGATTGAGTAACAGAGTTGTAAAAATGGAACGGTAAGAATTAGTGAATATTTTAGCTTAGTATTAGAACGTATAGTAGAGTGTTTACTAGTGTGAACGAGTGTGAATGGATGTGAATTATACAGAGAATACAACTCTAAAGGTTTTTTAACAAGTTAGATATTGATAGTACAGATATTATTCGTATAATTGCACTATTAATGATTGGCGGTTATATTACGGTTAGTAATGCTAGTCAGCTTAATTAATGGTATTAACAATCTAATTAAAGTAATTATGTTACACTTAGAGAACAAAGCTAAAGGAGAAACTTTCCTAGTTCCTCAACACATTGGAGAAATTGATTTTAAGTATGTTTCTGACAGAGTTAAAGATATAACTCCGTTTAAGCATTTTGGTATTGTTGCTATTATTCAGACTGCCAAACTTCGTGAGATTATCAATCCTGATTTAAAGGGTACTGGTAGTACTAGATTCATATTGGTTAAGACTAATTATGCTGATGATGTTAAGGAAGAAGATAGAGCAATGCTTAATCGTTTCTTATATGTTGCTCCGTCTGACGTATTTACTGGTATAGATTGTAATCCTCGCAGTAATGAACTTACTCCTTATAATCTTGCTGAATTTATTCGTGGAGACCAAGACTTAAATCTTAGTATTGCTCGTGGTGAGATATTCCGTAAAGTTGGAAGTGGTTCTGTTATTAGTTTACTTGGTACAGAAGTAACTCCTGTTACTGCTGAAAAGAAAGGTGATAACGGTAAGCTAATTACTACTATTGCCGAAACAGTAGTTTGTATTGGTTATAAGATTGTTCGTCTTTCTGATATTCAAGGACAAAATACTGTTGAAGGTCTTATTCCTAATGGTAAACCACAAAAGTTTATAGTAGCTACTAACTTACTAAAAGTATAAACTTAAATGCCTTCTATTGATTTAAAAGAAAAGAAGGAACTACAACTTAATAGAGCTAATATTATTAACCTATTATGTGTTAATGCTGAAGATGCCGGAATGATTGATGACATAATTGATGATATTGAAAATCAAGTTGTCGAGAGAATTAAAGGTATGAAAAGAGTTGCAATTCCTTTTATTGGAGCTTTCGTTCCAAATGAAGTCAAGTTGGATGCTCTAAGACATCATCCTATAATGAAGGCTAAGAGGAAAGAACTTACTAAAGAAGAATATAATGAATTTAGAAGAAACTTATTAATATCTAGGTTTTCATTGCGTAGAACTATTAAGAGTAGAACTGTTATTATATCTAAGATGGCTAGACTTAATCGTAAGTTAGCTGAACGAAAACTTAGAGAGTTTGGTAAAGATGAAAATTCTTTTAGATTATATATGTACTTCTTTAGTAAGATGAAACCTGTTAATGATTCGGATTACTATATTAAACAAATAGACGATAAAGGTTATGATTACGAAGATTGCTCCCTTAGACTTAAGTTCTTTAATTAGTGTTGATGAACAGGGATACCCTTATGCTCCTAATGTCTATCAGATTCAAGATAGAGATGTTAGAGAGTTATATCTTCGTGATACTAGTGAAGATAAACTTCAATATCTTAAAGAAGCAGGAGTTATCTATTATTTAGCTGACCCTAAGTCTCCGCCTAATCAGATGGGATATAGTCGTCCGGAAGCATTAGAATCTGCTAGAGTTAATTACGCTCTTCCTTCCGATTGGCAACCTGATGCTCTTATTCTTCGTCTTGTTGATAGATATCACGAAGATAAGTCAGGTGTTGCAGGCGAAGCTCTTGAAACTATTCTTAGAGCTATTCATAATAGTTCTCGTGCAGCTAACATTATTAGTGAAAGACTTACTGATAAACTTAATTCAGGTCTACAAGCAGAAGATGCTTTACCTGTTATTGATTTAGTAACAAAACTCAATGGTATCATTAATATTATTCCTACTCAAATGAAATCATTGAATGAAGCTAAACAAGCTGCTGCTCTTGAAATAGAACAGAAGAAAGCTCGTGGCGGTAAGGTTGTTACTAGTTCTATGTCTGCTAAAGATGCTAGTGATTTGGAAGCTCAGGTAGAAGCTCAAAAGAGAGAGTTAGGACTAATAAGTGATAGCATTGTTAATACTCCTTTACGGGGGAAATACGAAAGTACAAAATGATACCAGTTAAACCTGAATATAAACAAACTAAGTTATACTTTGACGAACCTACTCATAAGTACACAGATAATTGTGGTAACTCTTATATTAGTGCTACCACTATTATTCATTCTTATGTTCCTAAATTTGATTCTAATTATTGGGCTAAATATAAAGCTAAAGAAGAAAATACTTCTATTAAAGATATAAAGAATCAATGGGATAAGATAAGAGATAAGGCTTGTGATATGGGTAACGTTTATCACAATAGTTTTGAGGATGGTATTCGTCAGAATAGTAAGTTCTTCAATGCTATTAAATATCTTAATAAGCAAGAGAGTAAACAAATGGTTACTGTTGCTGATTTAGATGTTGTTGATTGTCATACAAAACTTCTTGATGTCGATGCTTTTATAGACCATACTGAAGGTAAATATCCGGAGATATATAAAGTATTTAAGTTCTATACTGAAAGAGATTATAAGATTTATTCAGAGATAGGAGCTTTTCTTCCGAAGTATTTGGTTAGTGGTACTATTGATATATTGCCTATAAGAGAGGACGGATTCGTTATCCTAGATTGGAAAACTAATCGTACTGGTCTTAGATTTCAGGCAGGTTATTATAAGAAAGACAAGAGTGTTAGACCTGTTCAAGAAACAGATGAATGGGTACATAAACCTGAAGATGTTCTTCTTCCACCTTTTGGTGGTCTTCCTAATTGTAATGGAACTACATATAGTTTACAATTAAACTTATATGCTAAGATGGTTCATCTTATTACTGGTTTACCTTGTAAAGGTTTAGCTCTTTGTCATATTGAAGTTCCATTTATACTTAATCAGTATGGTAGACCTCAAAGATTTAAAGATGGTTTTCATGTTGATGAAAGTAAAATTGAAACAGCTAAGTGGTATAAAATATCTAGGCTAGAACCTGAAATAGACACTATGCTTAATATTCGTTATCAAACTGTTAATGGAAGTCAGAAACAACAAATGAGTTTATTTATATAATAATTAAAGTTATGGCTAAATATAATAATAAGTTAATAGATAAATGTCGAACAGTTGATTGGAGAAAGACATTAGAAAACAAAGGTTATGCTTATTTCTCTAACGGACAATATAACCTTAATATTATAGGTGTTCGTGCTAAAGAACATAAGAATGAGTTTAACGATGCTTTTATAGTTGATTATTGGACAGCTAATGGTAAAAGATATACTGCTGTATATCCTTGTACTACTGACCCAGGTTATAAAAGTCTTGTTAATCCTGTTAATATTAAAGGTTGTGCTATTCTAGTTCCCGGTCAATATCGTGGTTGTTTTAAGAAGGGTTATCATAAGGGACAATATATTGCTCTTGTTCAATATAAACCAGTTAAAGTCTTTCGTGATGCTAATAAGGATTTTTATATGGATTGCGATGAATCAACTATTGATGAAGGAATGTTCGGAATCAATATTCATAAAGCCGGAGAAGCTAGTACTGTTGTTGATGGTTGGTCTGCTGGTTGTCAAGTTCTAGCTAAGAATATTGATTATAAAGAATTTATTAGTATAATTGAGTTAGCTATTCCTATTTGGGGAAGTATATTTACTTATACGTTATTAGAAGAAAAAGATTTAATATTATGATAGAAGAATGGAAACCAATAAAAGATTTTCCTGATTATCGTATTAGTAATAAAGGTAGAGTTCAAAGAGTACCTAGTAATAAGATAAAAGGAGGACTTTTAAATCCTACTAAAGAAAAAGATGGTTATTTAGTAGTAGGTTTATTTAGAGATAAAAAGAATATTCAGAAAAGAGTTCATAGACTTGTTGCCGAAGCATTTATCTCTAATCCTAATAATTATCCTTCTGTTAATCATAAAGACGAATGTAAAACTAATAATAATGTAGATAATCTTGAATGGTGTACTGTTGCTTATAATAATAAATACGGAAGTCATTATGAAAGAGCTTCTATTACAATGAGTAAGCCAATACATCAATATGATTTATCTCTTAAATATATTAGAACTTTTAGTAGTCTTACTAATGCGGCTAAAGAACTTAAATGTTCTATGGGAGGTATATCTAATTCTACTAGAGACCCTCTAAAACATACATTTAAAGGATATAGATGGTCTTACAAAAAATTATAATATGAAACTAAAGAGTATTGGAATAGGACTATTAATAGTTGTTATACTGTTTGTTGTAATTAGAGTATTCAACCATTTTGTTTCTAGTAAGGAATATGTAGAAGTCCCACTTATAGTTCCTGATACTGTATATCAGGAAATAGGAACAAAGAGAGATAGTTTACAATTAGTAATAGATTCTATTCTCAATACTCTTAATAATACTAATCAGTATGAGAAAGAATTTGATAAAGCAATTAGTGATACTGATAGTATTGCTATTCTCGAACGCTTCTTATATCTTGTGTCAAAACCAATCGGAATTGAGAATCCAGCGACTAGAGACGAAGATAGATAGTTTACAGCAATCACACTTCTTTATGGGGGAAGGCGGAGCGAAGCGTAACCTAGATAAGGAAGTATTAAAGATAGCCAATGTTAAGTTAATACTTTCAGAAGAGTATAAAAACCAATATGAATCCTACAAGAAGTTATATGAATTAAAAGTTCAAGATAGCTACTTGCAGGATTCTATTATATCTAAACAACGTGAAGAGATAAAAAGAATAACATTGATTGGTAATCAAGCTATTGTTAATCTTAACAATGAATCTAATAAGTCTAAAAGATATAAGAAACAACGCAATGGATTCATAGCTAGTACAGGTGTACTGGCTATTCTTGTTGCTATACTATTAAAATAAAATATAAGTCATGAAGCTAGAAGAATATCCTTTTTATCAATTCTATTTTGAAGAAGATAAAGATAAGAAGTATAAGCACGCTAAAGACTGTGGATATAAAGACCCATTCGACCATTTCTTAATAGGAGATAGTGGAGGATTCTTAATGAATATTAATCCTCATAAGAGATTCGTTAATACTGAACTTCTTCGTCCTTCTGCTATTACTTATGAAAAGGAAGGGGTCTATACTAAGTTTGCAGTAGATAGTATGCCTTATACTAACTTTCGTAAGCAAGAAACTCTTCGTAGACTTGTTGGTTTTAAAGCTCCATGTTTAATGGATACTAGAACTGGCGAGATAGAAGATGTTTATATAACTGGTGAACACTATAATTTTATTAATTACGGACGTATTCTTAAACTAGATACTAAAACCCTTCGTGTTGAAGAAGGTAAAGTTACTGGACGTAAGATAAGAGGATTTCCACGATTTATTGATTGCCAATGGTGGTACTTCTTAATCAAACAGTTCTGTCGAGAAAATGGTTTATTCCTTATTAACGATAAAACTCGACGTGGTGGATTTAGTTATATGGAAGCTATTGGTTCTGCTAACTTTATTAATCTTACTCCTAACCGTGCAGTTATTCATGCGGCTAGTGATAATAAGTTCTTGGTTCAATCAGGAGGTTTATCAGACTTTATGAAGAAACAAATAATCTTCTATGAATCTAATACTCCTTTTGTTAGAGGTATAGCTAAGATTGATGCTAGTGATTTTATATTAGGTTATAAAGACCCTAGTACAGCTATTATTGATGATAATAGTTGGAATAGTGCTTGTATATCTGTATCTACTAAGAACAATCCTTCTGCTGCCGTTGGTAAAGATGCCGGAGAAATAAAGTGTGAAGAAATGTCAGAGTTTGAAAACTTTGATGATTTTATGGATGTTACTGAACCTACACTAAAGACAGGTTCTGTTACTACTGGTTTTCTTAATGCTTGGGGTACTGCTGGTAAAGCTAATGCAGGCTGGGTTACATTTGAACAGAACTTCTATGACCCTAGAGGTAGAAACTTTATGGCATTTGAGAATGTATGGGATAAAGATAGTAGACCTGAAGTATGTGGTTATTTTAAACCTTATTGTTGGGGACTTGAAGGTTATAAGATTGGTGATGATAATCAAATCGCTACTCTTACTTCTCTTGATGATGATGGTAATTCTGATATAGCTCTTGGTTTTCAAATAGCAGAAGAAGAACGTGCTGCTGAAAAAGCTAAGAGTAAATCATTCGCTAAGTTTATTAGTTATTGTGGACAGTATGCTAATATGCCTAGTGAATCATTTAGTTCTGTAAGTGAGAATATATTTAGTAGTGAAATACTAGATGAATGGGAACAAGAACTAAAGATGTCTAATAAGTATAACTTTTATATAGATGGTAAGTTTGTAGAGTATGATTCAGATAACTTTGAGTTTATACCTAATGAACGTATTGCAGCTAATGGTGGTGTATTTAGAAAAGACTTCTTTGAATATATTAAGAATGTTCCTCGTCACTCTAACGAAGACCCTGAAGGTTGTATTCGTAAATGGTTTAATCCAATTAAAGTAGAATACATAGATAAAAAGACAGGTCAGTTGACTAAAGGTACTCCTCCGGGAATATATAGTATTAGTTATGACCCTGTTGGTATTGATAAAGATAAAAAGGAACTTACTAATAAACATTCTCATAATAGTATTAAAGTATGGATGAATCCTTGTATATATAATGGTTATCGTCCTAGACTATGTGTAGTATATTATGGTCGTCCTGATGAACTAGAGAAAGCAGATAGAATCTGTTATCAATTAGCTGTTACTTATAATTGTCTTGGAACTACTAATGTCGAAATCAATCGTGGTGAGACAGTAAGTAATTTTAAGAAGTGGAAAGCAGTTAAGTACTTAGGTTATCATCCTGTTCATCTTTGGGATACTAATGTTAATACTAAGAAGATTAATACTATTGGTTATGATATTAGTAATGAAACAGTAAAACTTGATGGTCTGCGTATGTTAAAGGAAATGCTATATTCCCCCATAGGGAAGTTTGAGGATGGTAGGGATATGCTTGTTCTTCATACTATATATGATTATCAGTCAGTACTAGAGTTAAAGAAATGGTCTAATACTGGTAACTTTGACCGTGTATCAGAAATGATTGTTCGAGGTATTGAATGGGCTGCTAATGATAAGTTTGCTAAAAAGCAACTTGAACATAGACAGAGAGTGCAAACAGAAAAAGAAAACTTTTGGAATCGTAAACGTTATTAATTATGAGTTGGTTAACAGAAAGCAACAGGTTAAAACATTTCCTCTACGCAATCCCATGTGGATTACTAGGAATAATGTTAGTAGTAGGTCTAGCAGTAGGTATGGAATTTAAAGATAAAATGTACGGGAATAAGTTTGATTTCTTGGATATTTTAGCTACATTGCTTGGCGGAATGATAGGATTCGTATTAATGCTTATTATAGTAATAGCTACGGGTACTATTGATTGGTACATTAATATACTTATTAAACTAAGCGGATTGTTATGATTGATGCAAAGCTAAATGTTAGACTTGGGGATATGCCTAAACAGCGTATCCCTAATTCTGAAAAAGATGAGAACTGGGCTGGTAGAACAATAGACTATTGTATTGCTGCCGGACTAGCTTGTAACGATAGAACTAAGACTGAACAACTTCTTGAAATACTTCATGGAGAAATGCCGGATGAGTTTTATCGAAAGACACTTAATCCTTATAATGCTACTAAGGAGAACTTTAAGAGATTTCCTGCTACTCTACGTAATCTTGATATTATTAATGATGTAGTTCGTCGTTATTTATCAGAATATGTTAAATCTCAACATGAGTTTATTGTTGGTGCTAATAATCCTGAAATCATTATGGCTCGTGATGCGGCTATTAGAGAAGATATAGTTAAACGAGCTATGATTGCATTTCAACAAGAACTTCAAAAGAGAGTACAACAGCAACAAGCAGAAAATGCTCAATTAGAAGCTCAAGGACAACCAACTCAAGAAGTAGACCCTGCGCAATTAGCAGGTGATGCAGAAGAGTTTGAAAAGAACTTCATTGATAATTACATAGATGAGATAAGTGCACAAGCTCAACAGTTACTAGAAGTTATAGATGATGTTCTTAATAATGAGACAATAATTCCAGTTGAGTACTTTAATTATATCGTTACGGGGGAAGTTTATAGTTTTCATACTGTTCGTGGAAAGAAACTAATTAAAGAATGGATTCCTACTACTGATATGTATCCTGTTCCTAATGGAGAACAAATGGTATCTAAATATGATATTGTAGCTCGTAGAATGTTAATGAGTTATAATCAAGTAATAGACCAATTTCACGATGAACTTTCAGAAGAAGAATTAGAGTTTATAACTAAATATTACAATCCTAGTACTGTTGGTGCTACTCGTACTCTTAGTCTTAATGCTTATACTTATTATTTTCCTGATAAGTGTAAAAGTGCTCAAGATGAAAATAGAGAAATATTTCCTTCTGATGGTTACGATTTAAGATTGAAGAACGGAGAACTATTAGAAGTGTGGCACGTTAACTGGAAAGGATACACTCAAGTTAAAATACTCAAGTATATTAATGAGATAGGACAAATTGATGAAATGATTGTTCCTGACGACTTTGAGTTTAATCCTGAACTAGGTCATATTGAAATATCTGTTGTATATAAACCACAAGTGTACGAAGGTTATCGTATAGGTGGTCAACGATTTGGTATATATCCCGGTGGTGCTAAAGCTATTCCTTTCCAGTTAGATGATGATATTAGATTGCAGTATTGTGGACTTCAAGAAGTTCTTCCTCAAATGGGAAGATTCTCTATTGTAGAAATACTTACTCCTTTCCAAATCTTAATCAATATATTCTCTTATCATAGAGAGATGATGATAGCTAAGAATAAGATGTTTATTCTTGTTGCAGCTAAATCTTTATTTGGAGAAGATGCAGAAGAAGCCATTTATAATATAGCAGCAGAAGGTATATTCCCGTACGATGATGCAGAAGATATTAATAGTTCTAAAGCTCAATCTATTAAAATGCTTGACGCTAATATCTCCGGTTACATTACTGAAATATCTAATCTTATTGAATCTATTAAAGCTGCCGCTCGTGAAATGGTAGATATGACACCACAACGTTACGGACAGATAGCAACTAGTGCCGGTAAAGGTACTACTGAAGAAGCTATTATTCGTGGTTCAATGGGAACAGTTATTATCAATTATATGTTTGATAAGTTCCGTGAAGATGAATATATAGTAGATTTAAACAATTCTAAGTTGGCTTGGATTGATGGTTTGGATACTTCTTATTATGATAAGTCAGATAGGAAGCAATATCTATCTCTTAATGTAGATAATCATACTCTCGGACAATACGTTATTAAAGCTAAGAACTCTGATAGAGAAACAGAGAAATTCGAGCAACTTAAAGAGTGGGCTTTCAACGCTAGTCAAAATGGAGATTTAATGTCAGCTGTTGCAGCTATTACTTCCGGTAATATATCCAGTCTTAAACTAGCTATTAATCGTTATCAAGAGATTCGTCAGAAGAACGAAGAATCTCTTCGTCAACTAGACCAACAATTAGAAGATGCTAAGAACAAAGCCGCTCTTGAACAGATAGCTGCAAAAGGTGAACAAGATGCTAGACTTGCTGAAATCAAAGGTTATTATGACCTTCTTGCTAAAGGAATGGATACGGAAGCTGCAATGGCTGCATTAGCTAATCAACCTGCTCAAGCTGCACCACAAGATAATTCTGCCGAACTATCTTTGAAACAAGCTGAACTAAATGAAAAGAAGAGAGCTAAAGATTTAGATATGATTAACTCAGCGTTAGATAGAGACAATCAATTAAAGATAGCTAAAGAGAATAAGAATAAATATGATACACCTAAATCTAGTAAGAAGTGAACACTAAGTTATAATTAGCTATATATCATTCTCTATGATTCAGACGTGCCCTACGGATATTTCCGTAGGGTTTTTCGTACCCATAGAATCGACGTAGATACCCTTTCCTTTGCCTCTATTGCATTTACCCTATCGAATTGAACAACTATAAAGGAAAGCATTAAAATGCCGTGACGGGGCTTAAAATAGCTCATTCTTTTGCCCTGTATGCCACGATAAATTAGTCTGAATATAGTTAACTCCTATGTATCTTAAATGCAAATGGTGCGATTTCTAGGGCTAATAGTAAAGGTATTCCGACTGGTAAGAGTTGTATTTCTTATATTATTAGACTACATTTGACTTGAAAGTAATAATTAAAACATATTTATTATGCCAACTTTTAATAATAATGATTCTCTCGATTTAAGTATTGATAAAGTAGAAGATATATCTACTGTTGGAGATACTGGAAACGGTGCTGGCTCTGGTGCTAACAGTGATACTACTGTACAGGGACAACAAGGTGCTGGACAAGAAGGTCAACAAGGTAATATTGTTGAAGGTAATGCTAATGGAGAGCAAGGTCAAGAAGGAAACGGACAGCAAGGTCAAGAAGGACAAGGTGATGGAGACTCCTCTACGGGGGAAGTTACATTGTCCGAAGGTGATACAGTTAATGTTGATGGTGTAGATTATACTATTGATGCTAACGGCAATGCTGTTGATGCTGACGGAACTGTATTCCGTACTGCTGCCGAACTTGCTGAACTTATCGCTCAAAATGGTTCTGAACCAAGTGTTCTTGACCAATTACAAACTCGCTTCGGTTCTGACTTTAAAGACGAAGATGGTAATCCTATTGTATTTGATAATAATGCAGAAGGTATTGCTGCTTATGTTGATACAGTAGTTCAAAGTAAAATTGCAGAAGCACAGACTGCTGCTTTGAATAATCTATTTGAAACTTATCCTCAAGTAGAACAAGTTATCAATCATCTTAAACTTAATGGTACTCTTGAAGATTTCGTTGAGATTCCTGATAGAAGTAGCATTACTGTTAGTAAAGATAACGAAGAACAACAAGCTACTTTCATTCGTGAAGAATGGAAACTTAGCGGTAAAAAAGGAGATGTAAACAAATTCATTGACTATTGTAAAAACGCAGGTATTCTTTATGATACTGCTGTTGAATCTAAAGAAGCTGTTGATAGCATATATGAATCTCGACTTGCTGAACAGAAAGCACAAGTAGAAGCTAAAGAAGCTGCTGCTGCTGCCGAAGAGAAAGCATATTGGGATAATGTAGAAAAGACTATTAGCAAAGGCGAACTATTAGGTTATAGTATTCCTGAACAAATCCAGTGTAATAAAGACGGAAAGAAAGTAATGCTTAGTCGCAAAGACTTCTTGAAGTATGTATCTACTCCGGTTGATAGTGAAGGTAATACAGCCTATATGTTAGACGAAGCTAAAGTTGATTCTAATGCTCGTATGCAGGATGATTTACTTAAAGCATTTCTAAAGTTTACAGGTGGCAATTATGCTAGTCTTGTTGGTATGGCTGTTAATAAACACAAAGTTCTTTCTGTTAGAACAGCGGCAGCACAAACTACTGGTAAGCGGACTGTTATTATCAATAGTAAAGGTAATAATTCTAAGACAGTTGATAATGACCAACTAGTCTTGAACTAACTAAATTAAAACGAATATGTACAAATTAAGAGAAGTCGAAAGAGGTAGATATGATGATAGAGGTTACTCTAATGAGCAATCTCTTGCTGCCTTAATGATTCAAAAGCCGGAAGAGATTAACAACTTCCTGACTTACACTTATGGTATGGAAGATGACAGATTCCCGCTAACTTTCCTTACTGAAGGACAAGGTGCAGCAGGTGTTCGTGATATTACTACTGTTGAGTGGACATGGAAGACAATGGGTCGTCAGAGATTCAATGATTACATTGTTTGGGCTGATACTAATGATGTTACTCCCGGTATTGGTGGTAAACCTATTAAAGTTGAGTTTGCTACTGGTCTTATTATTGAACAGTATGGTTTGCTTGCTCCTGATGGTAAGACTGCTGTTCGTGTAATGCGTGACCATGGTGCTGGTAATCATGGTGGACATCTGTATTCTTTGCAGTTAAAGAATCCAGATAAGAGTGCTTATATTGACCCAAGTAACTTTGAAAAGGGTAAGTACTGGTGTATGTTAGCTCCGTCTATTCCTGAATCTTATTCTAAGGGTAACAAGACTAATGTAATGGGTCCGGGTGTTATGAAATCCCAGCTAGGATTCAAGCGTTATAGCAAGGAAATTGCAGGTAACATTAGTAATGTTATTGTTAGTTATGCTTTCAAGACAAAAGGCGGTGGTACTGATACTCGTTGGATTAATGAAGAAATGCGTCAGTTCGATGTTCAGATGCGTATCTCTAATGAGATTGACTTGTGGACATCTCGTTACAATCGTACTGTTAATGGTACTATTGATATGAAAGACTGGGATAACGACCAACCAATTCCTGAAACTGCCGGTATGTTTGAAATCCTAGAAGAATCAAACTACGATACTTATGGTGAATACTTGCCTCTTAGCAAGTTAAAAAGAACTATCGGTGACGTAGTTGATAAAGATACCGATACTGGTTCTATGGATATTACTCTGTATGCTGGTAAAGGCGGTATCGAAGATTTCGATATGGCTATCCGTGAAGATGTTAAGTCAGAAGGATTCATTACTCCACTTGGAGAAAAAATGATTGGTGAAGAAGGCGGTGGTCTTACTTATGGTAAATACTTCCGTAAATATAAGACTATTGACGGACATACTGTTACTTGTGTTCATCTTCCTTTCTTGGATAAATCTCCGATTGCTGAAACGGCAAAAGCTAATGGTCTTATTCATCCTCGTACTGGTTTGCCTATGACATCTCATAAACTGATGTTTATTGACAACTCTGTATATAATGGAAACCGTAACGTTCGTATGGTACGTATGAAAGGTCAGTCTTACCTTGTTGGTGTATTGAAAGGTCTTACTCCAATTCCACCGTCTTGGGGAGCTGTTCCTAGCAACTCTATCTCTACGGACATTGATAAGTCTCAATATGAAGTTAAGATGTCTCGCGGTTTGCAGGTTGACAGACAGGAGAAAATGTTCATGTTGGAGTGTGTACTCTAAGTTTAAACAATTAAATTGAAATTATAATGGAAGGACAAACACCAAAAGCCGGTACATTCGGCAGTAGTCTAGCTAATCCAAATCCACAGTCTGCTAGTATTCAGCAGACTAAAACTCCGGAAGCTCCTAAACAAACCTATGAACAAGTTCTTAAAGAAGAAGATGGTTTAGACAGAGACTTTTTCGAGGAAAGATATATTGTAATAGCTCTTGCTACTGATATTACTATTAACTCTGTTTATCGTCAAGTTAATGCTAGATACATTAATGACCGTCACGATAGTATTGGTGGTAGTATCAATTCAGCTAGAATCTTAACTAGCAACTATGAAGAAATGGCAGCTTATATGCCTTCTCTTATTGGTTGCTCCACTAATGCACAAGAATATGTCACTAGAGTTCAACGTTGGTTTAATAGTATATCTATTCCAGTTGACGGTGACGGAAAGAAACTTAATTGTTCATTCCAGTGGAAAAAGAAGAGAGACTATCTGAATTATAAGATAGATGAAACTGCTATCATAGAAGAATATGATAATGCAGAGAAATCTAATCCTAAACAGTTAAAAGATGCTATTTCAAAGTATGTTACTAAGATTAATGCTCTTGAATCAACTCGTTACAAATATGGACACCCTGTTAAGGTAGATGACTATCTTGCATATCGTCATTGTCTATTGTATCCGATTGTAGCTAAAGATGTAGCAGTTATTAGTTTTGACCCACGTATCAAATTTTATATTAAAGATGAACAACGTGAAGCTAATCGTTTGAAACGTACTCGTATTCAAGCTAACAAAGCAAGACGTAATTATCTTGATGCTATTGATAATGATGCTAAGTTTAAAGCTATCTTTGTATGTTATTGTGCAAATAACAAACAAGATGTATTATCTAACCTGTTACTTGACAGAGCTATTCAAGAAAGAATGCTTGACGAGTTTGCAATTAAAGAACCGGAGAAATTCAATAAACTGTTTAATAACTCACAAGTTGAACTTCAAGCGTTTATTGAAGAAGCAATCGCTAAAGGAGAACTAGTTCGTTCAGAAGTTAATCAAACTGTTCTAACTCCCGAAGGCGGATTTATCGGAGCTAATATGAAAGAAGCATTGGCTTATTTCAGTAATCCCGATAATGCTCAACATAAACAAGCACTTGAAACTAAACTTAAATTATAATAACTATTTATTATGAAAGTAGCAGAGATACATAACGAGTTCATGTTATTAGCCCAACAAATGGGAATGAAAACTGTACGGGCAATACTTCCCGAACAGATAGACCAACTAATTAACTTGGAAACTATCGAATATATAAAAGACGTTTTCTCTCGTAAGGGAAATCGTGAACTTGATGGTATCTCTGATAACGTTATAAGATTAGCAGAACTTAATCCTCTTCATACTAGTATTAAACTAGAACCTGAACAAGGAGATATAATGTTTGGAACTGGTTATAAGATAGAGTTGACAAACTATCCCACACCCATGTTTTACACATCTGTCTACTCCTTTATGGGGGATAAGTCTTATCGTTGTAGACTTATTGATTTAGATTTAGTGAGTGAAACGATGAACGATTATCATTCAAAGTCTATTGTTATAAGTCCTATATGTTATAAGACTGAATCTAACATTGAAGTGATTGCGACATTCGAGGTAGATAAGTTCTTAGTTAATTATATTAAGTATCCTACTCTAATTAGTATTGCAACAGATACTACGAACGAACTATCAGATGTTGCTATGAAAGAAGTTATTAAGAGAGCTGTTAATACCTTTAATGCTATCTCTAATAATAATAGTTATGAGAAAGTTTCAAACGAATTATCTAAATTAGAATAAAATGGAAAGACTGTTATTTGCAGGTAATGTTGCATTAGCTACTACTCCGGCTACTCTTGCTGCTGTTAATGCAGCAGGTATTACCGAAGGTGCTGTTGCTCTTTACGACCATGAAGGTAAAGTTATTTCAGGTGCGCTTAATAAAGCTATTCCGATGTTTACCTTATTTGTTGGTGGCGGAGCTTTTGCTAATAAGAGCAAATACTCTAATATCGTTTCCGATATTGATACTAGACGTTTCTCTTATGTTAAGAGTGTCTACGCTGCCGGAACTAAATTCAGTGCGGAAATCACTGTTCCTACCCCCGTAGTAGGAAAGGATTATACGTTAACTATGGCTAAGGCTCATACTGTTCTTAATGAACGTTATAAATGGTCTGCTAGTGAACGTGCTCGCGAGGGAGATACTGCTCCTATTATTGCTAAGAAGTTAAGTACTCAACTTAATTCTCTTGGTAAGAATGAAGGATTTACTGCTACTGTTTCTGCTGCTAAAATTACCGTAACTGGTATTGATTATGAAGCATGGAACTTGATTGCAGGCGATTCATTGTTCGGAGTTACAATCACAACTACGAAAGCTATGAAACCAATTAATGATGATGCTGCTCTTAAAGAGTTACAGATTCGCTGTATTGGTGCAGAAGGTATTAACTCTACTAGTAATGATGCTCGTAAGTTATATACTTTGCCGGAATTCTCTAATGCAGGTGGTTGGACAGTATTTACACTAACTTTCTATCCTCATCGTGACCTTCGTAGTGGTAGTACCGAAAATGTTAAGACTATTATTCATCTTGCTATTCCGACAGGAGCTGCTCAAATAGCTACTCTTGAAACAATATTTGCATCTGTTAATACTCCGGCTGCGGCTGCGGCTGCGGCAGAAGCTTAAAGAAGATATTGTAAATATAACTCGTAATAGTTTAATAAAGGGGTTGCTATTAATGTTAAAATTAGTAGTGACTCCTTTAATCATAAATAGGGATGAAGGAAATTATCGAATCTGCTCTTAATCAAGGCTTGAGTTCCTTGATAACTATTTCTATTTTCCTACTACTATATAAGTGGTTGGACAATAAGAAAAAGACTGAAAGCGAAAAGTTTGTTAGTTCTATTAGCAGTACTCTTGATGAAGTATCTAAGTCATTATTACAAGTCTCAACGTTTATTACTGATATTACAAAGAATATCATAGATAAAGATAAGGACAAATGTAAGACTGCAATAGAAGATTCTATGCTCGCTTCGGCAATGAGATTGACAATGTTCGTTACTAATACTGTTATTAATAACCACATTCATACTAATAAAGATAATATACTTGCTAATATCCATAATATAGTTAATGCAGAGTTTTACAGTGTATTCTCTAGTTTATCTTTATATAAGATTAATGGAATAAAGGCTAGTGATACTATGAAAAAGGATTGGATGCCATCAGTTGAAAAGTCTATCATAGAGATAGTGTTTAATGACAATCTTAGTAAAGAAGATAAAATCTCTAGTTTTAATAATAAAATAAACTTGAAGTTTCAGTCTTATATAACTTATATAACAAACAATACATTAAAGTAATGGACATAAACTTCGATAATGTAATAAACAAATTAGTTGACAGAGCTGTACAAATTGTACAGCTCTCCGACATTGGATTCATTCTTACTGATTCAGATATATGTAACTATAATGCTATGACTATCCTTAATCAAATACAAGAAATAGAATCTATGTTTAGTGAGAAACAAAAAGAAAATCTAATTGCAATGTATAACGAATTAATAGTAATGCAATGAAGAGAAATGAAGATGGAACTTATACTTATTTAAATGTACCTAATAAGTATAATTGCGTCTATAAAAGATTGCTTATTAAATTAAGTGATTTAGGCGTAGATATGATTAAAGATTGTACTTCTACTTGTAAAGGTATCAATCGTCAAGTTATTAATTGTTGGAATATGTTTCAATCTGCTTGTGCAGCTTATTCTTTAGGCTATTTAAAACAAGCGGATTTACTTATTAATTATATCAATAGTTCTCTTACTCTAGGATGTACTGAATATACTAATGATGGTAAACCTATGTTTATGTCATTTGAACTTAATATTCCTGATACTATATATGGTGCACAAAAGATTATCTTTAATAAAGCTACATTTATTATTGGCAATAAAGAGAATGTAAAGAAAGACAGTCTTACTATATATAAAGTAGTTAATAATGTTGATACTATTATTGCATCAGGATTATCTATTGATAGTCCGGTTGTTTTTAGTGACAATATTCTAAATGCTGAAATAGGAGACAGTTTTATATTTAGAGCTAGTATAGAAGGAGAAGATGAAGATATTTATTATTCTAGCGACTATACTGTTGTGTGTTCTGAACCACCTGCACAAAATGTAATATACTATGGTCATGCTGATATTGCTCCGCAAGAGTTTGATGATATGACTATTGACCAAATATTAGATTTGACAGACAATGTTTCTAGAACAATAGTAGGAGATAGAAATAATAACTTTATTATTCATCAAGAGAAACATATTCACTATCTATTAATACCTGAAACAGTTGAACTAGTTGAAGCTAAATATGGTACTGTATTCTTTACTACTTTATGGAATGGTAAAGATGGTGCTTATAGAACAGATAATCCAGGAGGAATATATAATGGGGTAAACTACAAAGTGTTCTTCTTATATTCTCCTACTATATTCTCTGATGATATTCGTATAACTTGCAAAAATAAGTAATATGCCAAAAGGAATAAGTATAAGTGAACCTATTATTAATAATAGTGTTGACCAACAATATAATCCACTACCTAACTTAGATGCTAATTACGGACCTTATCAAACAATTAAAGAAGCTATTGCTGCTTTACCTAGAGAGATTCGTACTGTTGGTCTAACTGTTGGTATTAGGAAAAGTAATGTTATTAAAGAGTACTGGTTTAATGGCGGTATTGAAAATGAGAATCTAGTTATTAAACAAGCAGAGAGTGGAGATAAACCTGTACAGACTGTTTATATTCAAGATACTCCTCCGGCTAATATTAATTCTCTTTGGGTAGATACTTCCGGTCTTGGAACAGCTCTCGAAGAAGATGAAAAGCTAGCTCCTATAATTCAATCTATTCAAGTAATACAACAGTATCTTGATACTATCGTACACCAAAGAGATTTGATTATAAATCCCGGTCATGTTAGTAATACTTTCTCTAAATCTGTTGCTAAAGAATATACTCCTATTGACCCTAATACTGGACAGATAAATATTCGTGTTGCAGCAATAGGTGAAAGTCTCGAACCGGAAACAGACCAATACGAACCTAATACTAAAGCAGTTCGTGGACACTATGGAACTCTTAAAGAAATCCAAGATAACTTTAAAGATTTCGTAGATTATGAACTTCTTATTGCTACTGATGCAAAGCGTCTATATACTAAGATTGATGGAGAACCTGTTAATCTTACTGGTAGTACTTCCGGTGGTGGCGGTGGCGGATTAGATTATGAAGCACTAGATAAATTAGATACTATTGGATTTGTTGCTCCTAATGGACAAGTGTATCGAGTTAAAGTTAATAACAACGGGCAACTTGTAGTATATAAGAAAGAATTAGATACTCCACAAGCAGAACCTACTGGTGGACAAACCGACCCTAGTACAGGTTGGGTTTATGTAACTACATTATATCTACAAAAGCTATATATCAATTCATTATATTGTGGTGGTATTACAAGTGATGAATATAGTTATAATCCGTGCTCTCATAACTTCGTTGAACTTAGTAATCTTACAGGTAAAGATATATCTCTAAAGGGATTATCATTACAGTATGGTACAGAAGGTGGAGATTGGGAAGTACTTCCTTTATGGGGGAACATCAAAGCAGGTTCAACATTCCTAATTAGAGGTGCTCAATGTTCAGTAATGAATATTAATACTACTCGTATTAAAGTTGAAACTTATGATATGGAATGGTATGCTAAAGATGGTAATCTTATTAAGTTTGATAATAAGAAAGCTAAGTTTTTCTTGACTTGGGGTACAGAACCTAGTACAGTTGCCAATCCTTATAATAACGCGACTTCCCCCATAAGGGTATCTAAAGGTTATATTGATTTGGTTGGACTACAAATACCTAATGCTGGTGATGCTGATAAAGTTGATGCTGCTGAAAATACTGCTTATGGTTATCTTACTAGTAATTATCTGTTTACTAAGTATTATACTATGGATAATGTTAAGCAAGCTACTAAAGCTCTTAGTGCTAGAAATAACGCTAATGATATGTACTTTGTTAACCTAGAAGCCGATGTTATTCCTAGGGTAGAATCTTATACTCCTAGAGCTAGTTTTGAAAATAAGAATATATTCTTTAATAAGACTTTATTAGATAGTACTAAACCTAATAAAGTCACTATGAGTTTAGGACGTAAGGCTTGTTATACTATTAATGAAAGTAACGAACCTAATGATGATGCTAGTAGATGTTTTAATTGGGTTTCCGTAGGTTATTATGATGAATACTTATGGTATCGTGCATACCGTAGTGATAATAGTTATACTGAATGGACTAAAGTAGAATCGTTTAAGAATGAAACTGGTGTTCGTAAATACTATAATCGTATTAGAGCCATAACTACTGACGGTACTCCGTTTACTACTCATAAGGTAATACTTACTCATCTAGGAGAACAGTATGATACTCATACAAGAGACAAGAATGTCTATTATGAATATTACGTAGGTAGAGATGAAACTTATAAGAGTGATGTTCGTAGGTTTGTAGTTATGAGTGAAAATATGGTGAATGATGTTCTTAACTTTGTTCAGACTTCCGACCAACAAGGCTTTAATTGGGATGAATATAATGTATGGAGAATAGCTGCCGACCAAATAAAGAAGGACTTTAATAGATATGAAACCAGTAATATATCTGTGTGCTACTTTATGATTAATACTGGTGATATGACACAGAATGGTAATCGTATTAATGAATGGTTAGATTACGAAGCCGGTAGAGCATCTTTATATGATATTGCAGAAATGGTTACTGTTGGTAACAATGACCTTACTCCTGCTAATGTCTATGTTCTTGGTGACGGTGGAGATGATTCTAAAATCAATGCTACTAATATTCGTTTCTTCTATTGTTATGAAATGGATGAAGATAATCCTCCTGTATTTACTGTTGAAGGAAAAGAAATATTCGTTGAATCATTATATTCATTCGATGTTGGTCATACCCATTTCTTATGTGTTAATAGTGAGATAAGTTCTAATACTGAACGAAGTGTTTATGGACTTTCTACTACCGGAGTAATGTATGACTTAATAAGACAATGGTGTGAAAGAGATGATACAAAAGCTGTTAATGCTAAAGCTAAGATAGCTTATTGTCATGAAATGCCTTTTACTATCATTACTCAAAATCTTATTAACTCATTTTATTGGAACGGTCAAGAAGATACTAGTGTAGAACGAAGTGGTAGTCGTTTGAACTTTAATACAACTAAAGCTAATTCCTATTGGTTCTCAAAGTTCTTACAGACCCATAATTACCGTTTATGTCTTGGCGGACACAAACATACGTACAGTTGCAGTTATCCCATTTTAGAGAATGAGAACAGCTCTATGAAGCCTATCATACAGGTCACTGCGGACATTTTACAGAACGATTTCGGTTCAACTGAATTATATACGGAAATTGCCGAAGGTGCTTTACAGGGACAATCTTTCCCTAAATCATGGGAGAATAATGCTAATTACGATATGTTGAAACACTTGTGTACGTTCCAATTGGTTGAGGAAATTACAGCTCCTATATATTTAATGTGTCAAGCTACCGGATATAAACATACTAGTAATAAGGAATTACCTAGTCCTAATATACCGTGGTTAAGGTATTTCTTTCCAGCTAGTATTACGATTAATAGTCGTGACGATGTTACAGCTAAAGTTAATGCTGGACAACGTTATCCTTTCTATATTAAGTATTTCTTAAATAAAGGTAAAGTTAGTGACCTTGTTTATTATCCTCAATTAACTGCTACTGTTAAGAAGTTATCTAATGTATTTAATAATTCAGGTAAATACAATGTTAATATAGAAGGATTGAATCCTAATTACGGAGTTGTTGGCGGTAATGGTGAAACTAATAATGGTAATGATATTATAAACGTTAAGTTTCCAAAATATAATATTTAATAATTATGGCAGATAATATTAAAAGATACAATCCTGATACTGGTAATTGGGACGTATCATCTTCGGGTAAAGCTACTGGTATTATAGTAGAAGACCCTCGTCTTATTGACCCTGAATTAGCAGAGCAAGGTAAGACAACTGAAACTGTCAATGACGTTCTTGTTCGCCATGACGAAGAGATAAAGAAACAAGGTGGATATATTGCTTGGCTTGCTGAACATGGTGGTGGCGGAAGTGGTGGTGGCGGAGGAGCTACCGGAGATAAAATTAATCTTACTAATGGTAATATAGTAAAAGAAGGTAATATTAACTATCTCTATTCTACTGTAACTACTAATATTAAATTAGACTATCTTATTACGTCTACTAAGAATAATAAAAGATATTTTATTAATGTTACTCTTGATGGTAACACTATTATCGAACGTAAAGAAGCATGGACTAATACTCCGGGTACTCTTACTATTCCACAATTAGATAAATTCTCTGCTAATAGTAATCATTCTGTTGTAATTACAGCTAATGATACAGATGGATTCTCTGCTGAATCATATCTACTTAATATAGTAGAAGCTAGTATTAAACTTGATAGTATAGTATCAGGAAATACAGCTACTGTCGGTATTGATTACTTCTTTACTTATAGTATTACTAGTAAGATTATTGGTTCAGATGTTAATCTTGTTGTTACTAATGTAACTAATGGTGCTACTAAAACTATTGAATTAGGTAAAACTACTTCTACTGCTCCTAGACAAGTTAATGTTAACTTATGGGATTTAGGAAGTATTATTGCCGGTAGTTCTTATACTATACAGGCACAAGCGTTTACTTCAATGAATGAACAAACTGTTCAATCAGATAAAGTAACCAATCGTGTAGTAGTAGAAGATGGTGTAAATTTAGTTGTACTTGTAGAAGGTATTACTACTAAAGCAGAAGTAGATGAAGGTATTGAAAGAACTAAATTCTCTCAAAGCGGTAATATATCTTTTGCGTTTACTCCTTATCTTGCTGGTGTAAGTCTTATCTATTATGCAGTTAGGATAGAACATAATGGTGTTGTTAAAGATATAGGTTATTTCGATGAAGGAAATTATAATGATAACCAGTATGTACAACGTGGTAAACAACAAGTATTTAGTTATGCTATTCCAACAGAAGGAAATGTTCTTGGTGATTGGAATATAACTCTTCGTTGTTGGTCTGAAAAAGGAGACCCTATTACTGATACTCTTTTAGCTTGTGAAGTAGTATCTAGTTCTTCTGCTCTTATTGTAGACCAAAATCCTAATAATAGTAGATATGCTAGTTGGCATGTTCGTCAAGAGAGTTTTCCTCAAGTATCAACAACTAAAGTTTGGACAAGCAATGAACCTGATTTTACTGCTCCTGGTAACATTGAGCCAACTGGTGCTATAACTAATCTTAATGTATATAATACTAATGGTGTTCTTTCCGGCTTCTTAGTAGAGAAAGGACAATCAATGTTACGTATATCAGGAGAAGCTTATGGCGTTATTGACGTACAACCATTTAAAGATGATGCTACAACTCTTAATAACTGGTCAAGACAAGGATTCGGTTTATCGTGTACATTCAAGTCAGATAAACATCCTTTCTCTAACAGAACAGTTTTCTTTATAGGGGATTACAATACAGACGAGCAATTCTCGGAAGGTATTAAGATAGGTCTTGAAGATATTACATGGTCTTATACCGACGGTAATATTAAAGAGACTATTAGTTGTAAGATACAACAAGGTGTTATCAATACTGTTGACTTCATAGTTAATAAGAATCCAGGAAAGATGATTGTCGGAATCTTTATTAACGGTGTACTTAATGCTGCTCGTGAAATTAAGAATGACTTTACTTGGAGAACTAGTTCTAAGATATATCTAGGTTGTGACATTAGTAATGCTGGTCAGATTCAGAACTTTGCTGATGTTAACTTCTACGATATTAAGTTATTCCGTGTTCCTGCTAATGACAAAGAAATTGTTATTAATGCAATGAACTCCAAAGCTAGAGCAACATTGTTACCTGATGGTAGTGTAGACTTTACGGAATATAATAGAATGAAGTTGAAGAATTTCTTCTCTACTTCTGATTCTGAACCACACTCAACACTTTGGGATGATATTAATCAGACTTATGCTAATATTAACTTTAATAGTCTTATCTCCGATACTACTAAAGTACTTCCAATAGATATTATGTTAATTAACTGTGCTAATACTGGTTTTACTCGTGCTGTATTTGAAGAAATAGGTGGACAGAATAATAACTGGTATTCAGGTTGCACTATGAGTTACTTTAGTCCAACTTCCGGTAAGTCTAGTTCTGAATATACTACTGATGTATCTGTTTCTAAACAGGGTACTTCTACTATGAACAACCTTGTTAAGAACTTAGAGATTAGATTTGATAAGATGCTTAAAGCAGATGATGGTAGTAATCTTGATTACGAGTTATTCCAACCTAAAGAAACATGGTTTCCTGAAAGACAATTTACACTTAAAGCCGACGTTGTAGATAGTGCTCATGCTAATAACGCTTCTATTGGTAAATGGATTAATGATAACTCGGATTTCTTATTTGAGAAAACTCCACCTATGGAAGAGTTAGAAGCTCACCGTCCAGTAGATACTCGTGATAGAACTGTTAAAGATAAAGTAACTATTAAGCAAACACTTGAAGGTTTTCCTATTATTCTTCTTATTCAGTTTGATGGTGAGGAAACTCAAACCATGCTTGGTATATATAGTTTTAACTTAGGTCGTGGAGCTTATTATAATATGGGTTTCCGGTTTTTAAAAGATTTTACTACTAAGATAAAGAATACTGCTGGTGAATATGTAGAAAATAAGTTACCTGCTTTTGTTACTTCTTATCATGCTTATGAGCAAGATGAAAAGTTTGGTAGTATAGACCAACGTAAAGTTTACTCTTATGAGTTCGGAGAAAATGCAAACGTTATTGTTGATGGAGATAAAACTCTACCTTTAGCTTTATTTATGCAAGACGATATATCTATCATAAAACACGTAGGTGAGTTTAAATATAATGGTGGTAATTGGTTAGAACCAACTGCTCCTGTTACCGATGATAATGTTTGGAGAGCGTTGCAAGAACTATTTAGTATCTTTGCTCAAATGACTACTTCAACAGTTAAGAAGTATCTTTGGAATGAACAGACAGGTGGTTATGAAGAAACTGCTGGTGAATATCCTGCTCAATCTAGTTGGTCTACTCTTGCTGCTGAACTTGATACTAAGTTTTCAATTAGAAATGCTTATTCTTATTTATTAGTATGTGTCAAATATGGACTTGTCGATTCGTTAGGTAAGAACTTAACAATAGTATGTTATGATATTGACGGTACTAAGAAATGGTTTATTCGTTTCTATGATATGGATACTGGTAATGGTCTTGATAACGTAGCTCTTGAATCTGTTGCTAAAACTGCTTGGCTTGATAAATTTAGTAATAATGATAAGAATGATGTTAACTCATTAGTTATTACTAAGAACGCTGCTGATGGTGGATATGATACTTATAGTTCTCGTATGTGGGACGTATTAAGAGATACTATCTTTGCTAATACAGGTGTATTCGATAGCTCTCTTGAAACTCTTTGGGATTTATGGAGAAACAATGATAACATTGCTAAAGATACTAATAATTATATAGATAATTACTTTGCAGCTCAAACAAAAGATTGTGGTGAGTTACTATTTAATTATGACTATAATGTTAAATATCTTACTGCTTATGTTGGTGAAGCCGGAGGTGCTGCTTCTTATGCTAACATTGAGTTCTTACATGGTACTCGTGTTGAGTATGTTCGTGACTGGTTAAAGAAACGTGTTTGGTTCTTTGATGGAGTATTTAAATATAATAATCCTAGTAATATTCAGCCTTATAATAATAAAGGAACATTCTCGGCAGGTGGAGCAGAGGCTACTAATCCTAAGTTAGTAATTACTTCTAATTGTCCAGCTATATTTGTAGTTAACATTGGTAATACTACTGATACTAGATATTTCTTAGAAGAAGGTAAACCTACTGAAATAAGACTATCTCCTATTAGTTCGTTTAATACACAGATTACTATTAACAATACTCCACAAATTAATGATATTGAAGGATTAGGTGGAATGAGATTCCAAAGATTTATGTCTAGTATGAAACTTCCTAGTTTTTCTAAACTAGATTTATCATCAGTTGATACTCTTAGTGATTCTCCTATTCCATTTGAAACAGTATTTGTTAATGACGAAGATTTCTCTGATGTTAGACATATTGATTTAAGTAATACTAAGTTTTGGAGTGGTAATGCAGGTCAAGGTACATTTACAGTTAATATAGAAAAATATACTAAGTTGAAAGATTTAAATATATCTAGTTCTGTTGTAACTTCTGTATCTTTACCTAATGCTTCTCTTGCATCTTTGAATATAACTAATTCAACAGTTGAAGGCATTAGTCTTGTTAATCAACCATTCTTGGAATCATTAGATTTCTCCGGTTGTAAGCGATTGAAAACAGTTACTATTGATTCTTGCGATAAAATTACTGAATTAAATCTTAGTAATCTAGGAGATTTACATACTATTAAGATTACTTCATGTCCTAATTTGAAATCTATTGTATGTACGAACAACGTTAATTTGACTACATTTAATGTATCTAATTGTAATAAGGTTGAAGCAATTAATTTATCACAATGTACTAATAGAGGTCTTATTATTTATATAGTAGGTGCTCCAAATATTAAAGAACTTAATGTGTCTAGTACTAATACTAATAATGATATTCAAGTTGCATCTGAACTTCCTAATCTTAGAACATTAAATATATCTAACAGTCAAGTTAGTGCTATACAATATGGTAATACTCCTGTTCCTACTTATAAAGGAAATAAGATATTCGATGTTAGTCAATTAATAGATTTGCAATTTAGTGTTCAAAATGCTAAAGGTGTACATTACTTTAAGTTTAACAATAATAAAGTACATCCGTTTACAACAGGTACTAGTGCTTTTGCTGGTTGTTCTAACTTAAAGCGAGTATTCGGTCATCTTAAACTTCCAGGAAATGCAATATTTAATGGTTGTAGTCAATTCTATATTCATGAACCAAAAGAAAAGGTAGATGGAATTACTCCTGATTATAATGGAGAATGGTTTGGTCCAGATACCAATACTGCTCAAGGTTCTATTGATTGGAGAAATAATGTTGACTTATCTACAAACTTTACTATTGCAACTACTAATTGCAATAGTATGTTTAATGGAACTAGTTGTAGTATATACGATGTTTATTACTTCTTATATAAGTGTGATAATGTAACTTCGTTAGATAGTTGTTTCGCTAGTAATAAAAATATAGTATGGGATTTATTAGATAGTCCTCGTAGGAATATGTTTAATCATTGTACTAAAGTAGTTACAATGAATTCTATATTTTGGGGATTACCTAGTCAAGATTTTAAGATACTTACTAGTACTTATGATTATGGTTCTACTGAACATAATGGATTGTTTAGTCCTCTAGTTAATCTCCAGTACATGAATAATGCTTTTTGGTTTGGAGGAACTAGATATACAAGTCCTGCATTTTTAGCTAAATTCAAAGGTAATGTTAATTCTAAAATAATCGGATTAAATTCAGTATTTAGAACTGATGGTAATATCATGTTTGTTAGAGATATTAATCGTTCTCCTTCTGATAATACTATTGTTAATGAATTAACTGCTGCTGATTCAGGAACATTGCTTACACAGTTGCCAAACTTGGAATACTTAAATAATATGTTTAATGGTTCTAATATATATTTCAATCAATTAACAGATGAAGATGTTGAAGATGGAGTTATGTATTGTCCATTATTCTATAAGAATACTAAGTTAAAATATATACAAGATTCATTTAAAGGACTTGTTAAGTCTAAAGGTTCTTTATATAATGTATTTGGTGGAACTGTTAAGAATAAGACTAATCTTAGATTCCCTACTGCTTTGTATGGTATCTATAATTCATTCTCTATTGGAGATAATTCTACTATTACATTCCCTATTCATAATTCAATGTTTAGTAGATTGAAGAACTCATTGAAGTATATAACAGGACAACAAGCTATTAATCAATCTACATTAGGTAGTTTCCAAGGCTTTACTAAACAGTTCGTTAAAGAAGGTGATGAAGTATTTCCGTATGATGTATTTACTGGTTGTAGTGCAATTGTTGAAATACCGGGATTCTTCTCCGGTTTAGTTCTTCCTGCTAATACAGTAGTTGAACTTCCTCTTAATTCATTTAAGACTAATTACAATCTTACTAATATAGCTAATCTATATTATGACATGAAGAACTGTAAGTATAGTCTTACTGGTAAGGGGTTCTCTAATTGTAAGATAGTTAATGCTTATAGATGTTTCTCTGAAATAGAAACTAGCTATGTTAAGAAAGGCGCAGTTCCTTATGGTCTATTCTATATGGAACAGACATCTACTATTAACTATAAAGGTTGGAATGAAGTAGATGCAGCTAGTCAGAATATTACAGAGAATTATGGTATAGATAGTGACGGTAATTGGATTGAAAGTGCTGAAATGCCAGCAGAAATTACTTATGCTAAACAAAGGACACTTCCTAGAAAGACTATCGTTAATATGTCTTTCTGTTTAGAGAGATTCCAAAGTACGGAAGCACAAGCATATACTATGAACTATGGTACTCTTACTAAAACTAATTATGGAGATATTATAGTTCCTAATGAAACTTATAATCCAGTTAAGTATGTTCTTAATCCTAATTATGACCCTAGAGAATGGTTAGACGAAGAACAAACTCAACCAAATTATAATAGAGATATTCATAGAGTTATCTTAAATAAAGATTTCGATAAGTACGAGTTTGCTTGGAATGAATATTGTGTTGATGGTCTTAGTGGACTAGGAGATATAGTTAGAGATAGTGCTCTTTATACTGCTGTTACTAATGGAGAGATTAATTGTTCTCCTACATTACCTGAAATCTTTGATGATAATGCAGCAGCTATTGCTCCTCCTTCCGGTAACCATACTAATAGAAAAATACTTAACTATATTTGTCCTCCTGACTTATACTATTATTGTACTAATGGAAGTAATATGGTAGTTAATGGAGTATTTAGTGGTAGTGGTAGACCAAATGGTGACCCAACTTATGATTATTTTAATTATGGAGTTCGTGGTCGTATTGCTCCTAACTTATTTAAACCTATACGTAATGCTACTGATTTATCATTGACATTCTATCGTTGTCCGTTACTTCTTCCATATAAATGGAATAACAGTACTAACGGAGATATAGGCGAAATGTTCTCTAGTCAAATGTTTGCAGGAATGAATAAGTTAGTTAATATTTCTAGTATGTTTTACTTTATTGTAATACCTGCTAATGTTATTGTTCCAGTTGAGTTTGTAGTAGACTGTATTAATCTTCAAGATATATCGCAGTTGTTCTTAGCTGCTGATTTCCAGTCTACTGCTGCACAAGCGCAACAAATAGATGATAATACATTTGCTAAGAATGTTAATCTAAAGAATATTAGTTATGCTTTTGCTAGCGGACAAAGCCAAGGAGACTGGTCAGCTAGAAGTCCTAAGAAGATTAGTTCTACATTGTTTAATGCTAATAAGCATAAGCAACTTACTAATGTAACAGGACTATTTTATAATGCAACTACTACTACTGGTAGTGTACCGGAGTTTTGGAATTGGCTTAATGGTCTATCAGCAGCTAATAGAGCGAATGTGTTCTATGCTATGCGTAAGGCTAATCTTACTAATGGTAATAGTGTTCCTAGTGGATGGGATACAGGTATGGTATAACAAAAAGTTGATAATAGTATTGTATAATTAAACAAAATTTAGTTTCTTGTAGCGTCCCCCATAAAGGAGTGAGTATTAACAGCAATCACACCTCTTTATGGGGGAAGGTTGCAAAGAGTAATTAATAATCATTTAAAAGTAATTATCATGGATAATCGTATTTATAACAGAGCTAATTCAGCTAATAGTTTACAGATTTCTATAATGGGTAAAGTTGAAGCTGTTACAGAGTTTTCTATTTCTGATGGAATGGGTGGTAAAGAACCGTTCTTATTAAAGAACATTACCGAAGACCCAATAACAGTTGAAGTAGTTCTTGCAGGTATGGAAGAACCTATTACTACTGTTCTTTATTCCGGTTGGAATGTTGAGTTAGTTAAACAAGTTAATAACGCACAAGCTGATACATTACAATATGGGTACTAATACTGGTATAGGTATAGGTATCGGTATTCCTTTTAGAAATAATGCTCTTGGTGGAGATAATATATATTTTCCACCAGAGCTTAAAGCTCGAATGATTGGCGTTTGGGATAACTATGGTAAGAAGAATACTGATGCCGATAGGAATATTATTAAGAATAAGATTCCTAATGCAGGAGGAGATTTAGAGATTTTAAATAGTGCTTATAAGTTAAATAGCGGGTTTGGGAAGTATGAAGTGGATTTTACTTCATGGATACAAACAGATGGAGTTATTGCTTCTTCTAATAAAGTTCAAAATAGTGTCGTAGGTCGTTTTTTATATTTTAATACGGTTAATAAGAAAGAAGATGTACCATCCTTTAAGGTTAATATAACGTTAGGGCAACAGAGTAAATTACAATATAACTATATTAAAGAAGATGGCACAGGTACATATATAGTATATTCAGAAAGTGGTATATATACTATACCAGCTTCTTACTTTTCTAAGTATACAGGAGGAAATAGTTGGTTTGGATTTTATCAAATAGAAGGTACTTCTATTATCGAGCAAATCCCCTCTTTTGAAGGAGCTTTAGTAACTGATGGTATTAATGATATTATTGCATCTATTAAAACCTTAGAAGATTGGAATATTGGTAATAAAGGAATTACTATTGTTAGTATGATTCATCAAATTAATGCTAATAAAAATTTTACTACTACAAATAATCTTAGAAATGAAAATAGAGTTATAGGTAGAAATACAGTTACCAATATAGGTAAAACTGGAATATATGGATGGTATAAAAAAGATATTCAAGGAACAACTGCAACTCTAATAGATAATATATTAGGAGATAAGAACGACTATACAGGACATTATACAGAAAGTACTAATTCAGTTGCTAACTCTAAATTTTATGTACAAGGCTATGCTATTGAAAATGGTTTTACTGAATTATCCTCTGTTGCTCACTATTGGACTTTTGCAGTATTAGGTAAAGCTACCGAAGATGAAATCAATCTTATTATTGCTAAATATAATCTTGATAGAACACTTAGACCTGATATACTTTGTAATATAGAAAGACAAGGTATTACTAATGATAATCATGCTGACTTCAATGATAAGTTAGTTGATTATAGCGGTAATGGTAGAGATATACAAATGTATAATCTAGCTTGGAAAGGTGATAGTGGTGTTGCAGCTAAAAAGTTTGAGACTATTAAAGATTATCTTATTGTTCCTGATGAAGGATTACAGGAATTAACTATCTATAATGAATTTAGTTATAAAGTAAAATCTATTAAGTATGCAGATAGATATTGGACTATACAAACTCTTAATAAAACAGATGTTTCTTATCCAATAACTATTGTTTCAGATAAAAATATTATTTGGAGAAATGCTATAAACTATACTGATGAAAATGGTGTAAAAAGAAGTATAAGAAAAGAAACAAATGTTCCTGCTAATACTCCTACTCAAGTATTTGTTTTAGGATTTAACGACTTTGATGTTCCTGATAATTATACTAAAGTAAATTGTGTTGCTTATGCTACTAGAACAGATATTACTGAATTTACAGTTACATTTATTCCTAGTTGTAAAGGAGGTATTCTATTAGATGGTATAGAAGATTTTGGTAAGGTGACAGGGATGCCGATTTACAAGGATTATACTTTCATTATAGATAGAAAGTTTTTAAATGAAACATTTGCTAATCAAGTATGCTTAGCAAGTAAATCTAAAGTGGCAGTAGAAGGAGAAAATGGTGGTGCTTTTATTATTGATAATATTAGTATTAACGCTATTATTAATCCTTATAGTTTTTATAAAACTACTAGTTTACCAAACTTAAATACTTTTGATAAACAAATAGTATTTCAAACTAAATATAAATATCTTGGTAAAGATATTGCTGCTGGTACGGCTACTGATAGTGATACTTTATGGTTAGGGACATTTAGAGATAACGATAGTCGATTTGCTAATGCCGCTATCTACTCTCTCATGTCCTTCCCTTATAGTATGTCCAAATTCTTGATAGAGCGTCAGTTGAAGAAGCACAAGTTGGGTACGCTGTATCCGGATATGGTTGAATTTAGACCTGTTATAAAAGCTAATGCTAACTATAATATATTCTATACAGCATTGCTTCCATTGACTGGAATTGTTTGGGAGAAAATAAATATAGGAGATTATATACCTGTTGGAAGAAGAGTTGCTATTCAATTGTCTTTTGATAATGAGGCTAGTGAGTTAGTGTCTGCCATATCTTCTAAATTAGGTAATATCAGTATTACTAAAAATTCTAATAATAAAGGATATACTATATTTGGTGATATTCTTAAAAATAAATCCCCTCAAAAGATAAACATTACTATTGACGAGTACATCAGATACGAGGACATTGTGCAGCCGTATCCAGTTCTATTGAGATTCAATGATGAAAACGGCAATGAAGTATCTTGGGGAGGTAAATTCAGAGTAGGTTCTACTATTACTAGAATAGGTTCTGCCGCTGATTCTAATCTACTTCCTAATATATATAATATATTTGGATTATTATTGAATGACAATCAAGTAACTAGTTCTAAAGTTATTGTTGAAAAAACAATGGTATTTAAGGCTAAAAGTGCTTATATATTTGATAATAATGAACCTAAATGTATCCTATCTCCTAGACTATTGAGAATACCTAACTCTAGTTATAAGATACTAGGTTATATTCCCGATATATCCGGTCATGGCAATCATGGTATTCTTCATAATTCGGCTTATACAGGAATGAGTGGGGCTAATGGTTATCCTTATGATTATAATAACTCTAGTTTCTGGAGTGATAGTGGTCTAGCAAAAGTTGTAAGTGGAGAGCTAGTAGAATATTTTGCAGTTAAAAACTCAACAGGATTTTCTAATATCACTAGTGGAGTTTATAAAGGAGAGATAAAAGTTACAGGTGTAACTAAAGCTATATCTGAAAACAAGATTTCACGACTAAGAATATTTACTAACTCAACTACTGATAAAGAAATAATTGATATTACACAAGATGGAAATTATAACATAGATATAAAAGGCGTTGGTGATGCTAATCGTGTATTCTTTTATGCTATTCCTAATAATTCAAATGAATTTATTATTGTACGTTTAACTGAACCTATTCGTATAGAACAAGTAGGTGAACATGAAGGAGCATACTGTTTCGATGGTGTTAATGACCATGTTACTATTCCTACTGTTACTGGTGGAGGTAAGCAGGTGTTGATGAAGGTGAATTGGGACAAGACAATTGCAAACGCTATCCTATACGACCAAAGAGGTTATCCTAATGAGTTTGCTATCTATAATGCTGATGTGGACAATAATAATAATCCTGTTTTTGCTTATCAGGCAAGAAATAATGGGCAAACATATATTGATGGTATTTTGAATAAAAATATCAAAGCATCTGAATTGAGGGCTATTACTCATAATATAACTATTACAAATGAATTAAGTACAGGGACAAATACATTTTCTCCTGTTATTGGTTCAAATAGAGTACACGATGCTTACTTTACTAATATGGCATTGTACGACTTCATGCTCTTCGACAGTATCTCAACAGACGATAAGATTAAAGAGCTGAACGAGTATGTAGGTATTGAAGCTAAGGTAGAGTTGCCTCCTTATTATTGGGACGCTTATGGCAAGACTAATCTTGATGTAGATAAAGCTACTATTCAACAAAGAGGTGTAGCCGTAGGAGACTATGATTTGACTAATTATAATCATGCTTATGATAAGATGTCAGGTTATGGTGGTTATTCTCTTGGAAGATTTGATAAATCTTGGGCTAGTTCAAGTTCAAATAATACAAGTGTTATAGTTGTTTCACGAAATCCTTATGATATTACTTTAAAGAAGTTAGGAGGAAATAGTGATTGGGAATTTAATAATACAGAGTTAAAAGTTATATCTAATCCTGTATCTGTTAAATTTAAATCTAATAAAAATATAAGAGTTACGTGTGATTATCATTACTATCCTGTTGGAGGAAATAGTGAAGGTGTTCCTTTAGGAATAACTTCTAAAGATTTAATTGCCAATAAAGATGCTATTATCACAATTTCACCAATTAGTCAAGAGAATATAGATAAATATAATATTGATGTAAATAGAGGATACTATCTTATTTATTTTCAATTATCATCTACTCTTGCAGTTAACGAAGAAGTAACTATCGAAATGCTTCCTCTTTATTCTAATGGTCTAGTATATGACGGAGTAGATGATTATAGTGAGAATGTTAGTATTCCTATATTTGATGATTTTACATTTTTAGTTAAAGCTAGCTTACCTAATGGATTTACCGGAAGTGGTGGAGCTATTGCTAAGAAAGGAAGTAATACTCAAGTAATAGGTGGAGGATATGATTTTGTATATGCTTTAGATTCTAGTACGACCGAAGCTAATAGAAATAGTTATTGGTCATTTGGTAAAGCATTACTTCCATCTACTGGTGCTATTGACCCACCGTTAATAGGATATATGACAAAGACAGATGTTAATGGTATTCCTACAACAGCAGGTACTAATCCTAGTATAGAAGGAATTACTTTTAGTAGATGGGCAGGACATATAAGTATGATATTCTATAAAGCAATATTATATCCTAAGACTATTCCATTACTTCAAATTAACTTCTTAAAGAATCTGATGGAAAGAGACGAAATAATTGATTTAAATAATCCTATATTTAAGAAATGAAAGTAATGCCTTATAAAACACTTAGATTAGTTTATATACTAATTGCGGTGATTCTAATAATTATGTACACACTAGGTTTAATATTTAAAAATTTAAAGTTATGATTGATTACATTGTATTTCCTATTGCTGATATAGGTGAAAAAGAATCAGCTAAGATTGAAGAACTTAACTTAGTTCTACGTGAAAACAAAGCTAAAGATAAAGCACTGATGAAGTGTCAACATTTCCAAGAAGTGTTTCCTGATAGGGTAGAACGAATAGTGACAGTTAGTGAAGAAGGTTTTGAAAATGTTACTATTGAATATCCTTATGAAACTTATTCTGATAAAGCTCTTTATGATTTATTAGATAGTCCTGATTGGAAACCTGAACTAGATGAATCAATGGAGACATCCCCCATAAAGAAGTAAGTTTATTGAATCATTAACTCTTAAAGCCCTGCTATAACAAGTAGGGCTTTTATTTTGTTCATGAGATACATAACTTTTTAATAAAATTATTATGTATAGCTAAAATAGATTAATGCTCGAACTTCTTATATTGTACTTTGTTATGAGTGTATAGTAGCTGCTATAAGATATTCTTAATTTATTAATCTAAACCTTATTTATTATGCAAGTAATTGAAAAAGTTAAAGTTGTTCCTGAAGGCTATAATGGTGCAGGGATGGACGGTATGTATGGTCGCCGCGATGTTAACGGTAAAGCTAATGCAGGTCTTACGCTTGGTATTATCGGTACTGCTCTTGGAGCTTGGGCTTTATTTGGCAATCGTCGTTCTGCTGGTGTTTTCGGAACTGGTGCAGGTCTTATGGGAGACGGTTCTACTAACATTAACGTAGTTGGTGTTGGTGCAGGAAATGGTACTGCTCCTACTGCTTTCCAAGCATGGGCTAAATCTTGTGAAGATACTCTTGCTTTGCAAGGTGGTCTTTATCAGTGGGCTTTGACACAACAGAGTCAACGTTTCCAAGACCGTCAGGTAATAGACGGAGAAATGTTCGGTTTGTACAAATCACAGATTGATGCCGACTTTAGTCTGTACAAAGGACAGCGTGATAACTACGATGCTCTTAAAGCACAGATTGACGAGCTTAAAACTCAAGTTGCTGTTGGTGCTGCTATTCGTCCATATCAGGATAAACTTATCCAGTGCGAAATTGAGAAAGCCTTTACAGCAGGTATCAATTATGTCGATAAAAAGACTTGTAATGTTATCTATGGTGTTACTTGTCTTCCTAATGAGCCTACTACAACTGGTCTTGTTGGTAGAAATGCCAATGGCTGTTTACCGTGTGGTTTCGCTCAAACAGCTAGTACTCCTGCTACATAATGTTATTAATCTAATAAAAAGTAAGTTATGTTACCTGTTAATCAATTTATATTAGGTGGTGACCCGTTGTTTAATTCGGGTAATCTTAACGAACAGATTCAATATCTCGAAGAACAAAAGCGTCTTATTGATGCTCGTCAAAAACAGATACAGCAAGTAGCTACTGGACAACAGACTATTCCTGTTCAACAACAGCAACCACAAGTTAGTGTTTGGGATTTGATTGATTCAGAGATAGAACCGCTTACAGCTGAACAGAGAAATATGCTAGCTAGTAATGAAGAATATGTAAACAATTATAATAGTCTTCAAAATATGGTTCAAGCAGAAGTTCTTAATCTTGTAAGAGCTAAGATAGAAGGAAGTCCCGAAGGTAAAGCTCTTCTTGATAATCAACTCAAGTTGGTTAAGAATCTGAAAACTAGTATTATCGAGATGTCACAAAGAGAGATGCAATTGTTCAATGCTTTTAAAGAAGCTAGTGCAAAGAATCCTTCTCTCACGTATGAAGAATTTATTAAAACTATGAAGTAATGGTAGATGTAAGTGTAGTAAAACAGAAGCTGCAAGATTATATTATTAATCAGATAGATATTCTTGGCGAATCTAATCCGGCTATTAAGTTAGTTAAGCCTTTGGCTAAACGTGCAATTATTAATAACATTGATAGTTTTGATAAGTTTATTAACACTATTGCTAAAGACGGTAAAATTGATATTGAAGGTATTGTTGACGAAGAGATAGAAATAATCAAATCTATACCTAACTTTGATTTCAATGTTCCTATGCTTGGCAATGGTAACATCTCTAACGGTAACATAACTCTTTCTATTCCTTTTATTAATAAAGGAATTATGTTTAACCAGTCTGATTTGGAAACATTCAGACAACTATTAACTAAATAACATTATGAGAGAAGTACCATACGAGACAGACCATGATGTTCGTGCTCGTTCTCGGAGAGACGAAATGTACGAACGAGTTAATGATTTCCTTGCTCGTGGCGGTCGTGGAAGAAGCGGTCGTGGCGGACGTGGAAGAGGGATGATGAATCGTATTGGATATAGGACTTACGACAACTACGATAGAGATGAGCACAGAGGTTACGATGAACGTCATAGATTTGATGAACACAGAGGGTATGACGATGATGAACGTATGCTTCTTATGCAAATGCTCGGAGTAGGTGAAAACGAACGTTATAATGATTATGGAGATGAACATTTTAATAAGCAGGAAGCTAAGCGTACTGTTGATGAAATGTACCATGTCAAAGACGGTAAGAAATATATCGGTGAAAAATACGATATGCAAAAAGCCCACGAAGTTTGTAATAGATTCAAAGATAAACTAGAAGAGGAAGTAGAAGCTGCTGATGTTTATGTAGCTATTAATGCTCAATATCACGACTACTGCGAGTTATTCGAGAAGTGGTTCGGAAAAGGAAACTTTGACGAAATGGTATTCGAGAGTGCTATTGCCTTTTGGTTTGACGATGTTGATTTCGGAGAAGATAAGCTCTGGAAGTATTTCAACGAATTGAAGTAATACAAGTTCTGTTATATTCCTAAAGAGAGATTACTAAATAATAGTAGTCTCTCTTTTCTTTTTAAAATAAAGTTTTATATTTGCGACTGTAATATAAAACTTAATAATTATGGGAATCTTAATGAAAGTGTTGTTTGTTGTCGTAATAGCTATCACTATTATGGCATTTGCATGGAAAGAAGCAGTTAGTATTCTTCCGGCTAAAATTGTTACCTATGTAAAAGTAGGAGGTGTGTTATTGAGTATTATTTTCGCTACTCTGTTATTCTTATTGTAATATGGACTTCGGGAATATACTTAATGAGATTCTACGTACTACTGCTACTAGTTTCGATTTTGCATTTGTTATCTGTGTTAATGTACTAGCTTATCTAGTAATTAAACTAGTTGACAAACTTAACGGAACTAAAGTAGTAAGTACTTGGAATAAGAGAGTAATAACTCTAGTATGTGCTTTAATAATGGGGATTATATACTTCTCATTAAAGCTAGGCGATGTTAAAGTAGTACTTAATTCTATTATTCTTAGTTTCGTTTTTTGGAGTTGGATTCTAAAGCCAATATTAGCCTTCTTCAAGATAGACTATAAGAAGTTTATAATAGAAGATGATGAACCTAATTAGTATCCATAGTAAGTACTATTAGTAAGATTAACAAGTTAAGGCTGGCTAGAGATAGTCAGCCTTTATCATGCACACATCTCTTTACGGGGGAATAAAAACTACGTCCCATCGTCCCACGCTTTCACAGACGTCCACCATAGGACTTTAGTGCCTAACCTTAACTTACTATTATCCGATAGTATTGCGTGCCACCACGGGGCTTAAAATGCGTCACGTGTATAAAAATGTTTACAATGCGAATACCCGTTAGCTAGATAGAAAGCTAGATAATAGTGCTAAATCAAAATTATTAATAAAAGTCTTGTTAATACCAATATAATAACTATATTTGTTATAATACTAATTCAAAAACAATAGTAATATGAGTTCATTAAATCAAATTGTATCTGAAATAGCACACGCTATTCATCAGCCTAATAACTTTACTACGAGAAGAACTATTCGTAGTGCTGTTATTCATACGTTCAATGAACAGGTACGTCAGACTTACGAACGTCATGCTAATGTCGATAAGATATTAATGCAACGATATAGGATAAGTCTGATTAATGTCCCTGATGGTGATATATTCCAAAGTCTTGTTAGTACTAAATACAAAGTAAAAAGAAGTAAAGATAGAATCCCTAGACCGGTTCGTCTTGATAATAATCTTCCATTTGTTAGTGTACGTACTGTTGGATATGATAATATGGCTATTCCATTTATTAAGGAAGCTAATGCTCAATTTTATAAAGCACTTCCGGGAATGTGTACTAGTTTAAGTTATGATTATATTAACGGTTATCTATATGTTAACGGTAATGGTAATCCAGTTATTGAACCATTAGGTCATATTATTATTGAATCACCATTTGAAATACCTACTGAAATTCCAATCGAAACTAATGAGAGAATGGAAGCGAATATTGATAATGATGATGAGTTTATAATTCCTGAAGATATGGTAGAACGTATTAAAGATGTAATCTATAAACGTAATCTACTTAATGTTGAAAGAGTTACTAATGAAGTTCCAGTTAAAGATAATATAAACCAACAACAAATAGACGTATGATAAATATAGACGATGGAGGAAGATATGACATGCGTAATATGTATTCACATTTCATAGAGACAGCTGAAGAGGAGTATAACCTTGTGTCTCAAAAGATAGTCAGATATAAATCCTTGCTATATAAAGTTAAATACTCTATTGAACAAAATAGAAATGCTGTTGAAGCTATATTTGATGTATGTGTTTATAACTATTGGGAATGGAATACTGATGAGTTAGATATAACTCAAAAGATGGAAAATGCAATAGATGCTAAGTATGTTAGATTTAATACTATTAAGCAACTAAACTATGGTAATCTTTATCGTACTTTGAAACAATACTTTAGAGTATTGCGTAGAATACATGAGTGTGAACTTAAATTAGAAAGAACTAAAAAGCGTAAACTAATAACTTCTGACCAATATAAAGAATACTGTAAACTCTTCTTTGGAGAAGTATCAAGACAAGTGTTGAGAGGTAAGATTTATAAGTTTGAAAAGAAGATTGGTTCTCTTATTATTGAAAGAATTAAATCAGGTAAGTCTCATGTTACTGCTGACGGTAAAGTAATAGTTCATAAGCATCATATAGATTACCAAAAGACTGAACTTAATAAAAGAAAACTTCTTATTCAAGGACTTACTCCTTATAATAGAGAAGAACATATTAAAGCATTACAGAGAGGAGAGAAATACGAAGGTATTAAATACGTAGAATTATCAGACAAAGAGTTTTATTGTAGAGTTATCATGATTGATGGTGCTGTTAAGAATAGAACTATGTTTAAATTCCACGGAAAGAATACGCACATGAATGTTAGTAATGAAGCATTGCTAGCAAGATGTAATAGTGTAGAAGATATAATTAATCTTGATACTGACATTAATAATCGTCTTTCTCTTATTAGGGAATTTGATTCAAGTTATACTATTAAATATATTAGAAATAATGAACAAAGAACTATCTTCCGTCGAAACTATTATAGCAAGACTGGACAATGATTTTAATATAATGAGTAGTGATTATATACCTAGAGTTGGTGCTTGGTGTATAGATGCTATGAATGAGATGGGGATTCTTCAATATGAAGAAAAAGAGACTACTGTTGATGTTGTTGATAGAGTTGCTTATTTCCCATGCTGTATGAACGCTTTTAAAGTGTACGTAGATGGATGCGAGATTTCCCCCATAAAGAAAAGAAAGTGTAGTTGCTCTTCCGGTACTACTGAATACTTTACTCAAGATAGAGAGCGAGATAGAGATAGACAAAGTAAGCGTACTGTTGAAGTAGACCCCGAAGGTTATGAAGGAAAGAATTTCGTTTATCTTCGTGATGCTAATGCTATTCAATTAAACTTCGATGCAGATATTGTTACCGTATCCTATCTTACAGTTAAGACTGTATATAGTGATACGTTTCATTGTAATATTCCTGTTATTCCTAATAACGGAAAACTTATCGAAGCACTTGAATGGTTCTGTATGTGGAAGCTACTAAGTAGAGGACTTAAACATCAAGTCTATTCTCTACAAGGTGCTATGCCAGTTAATCCATATTTGTTATGGAGAGATTCTCGTGACAGAGCTAGAACTTCTGTTATTAATGAAAACCAAGATGCCAATGCCTATAAAGGTTGGGCGTCGTTCTTTTATAATTCAACATTTAGACCTAGAGACTAATGGAAATAGTTAAAGAACTTAATAAAGATGGAGGTTACGAATCTATTAGAAATGGTTCAATGACCCATGCTGTTAATGCTATGGTTTCTCGTGATGGTAATTCTATTCAGAATGAACAATCTATTGAGACAATCATAACATTAGAAGAAAACGAAGAGATAGTCGGAGTTATTTCTTGTTCTGATGAAATAGTTATATTTACTAATAATAATAAGATTAGAAGATATAAAGAATCTACTAAAGATATTACCGAAGTTATTACTAATTGGAATTATCAAGGAGGTAAAGTTATAGGTACTTATACTTATAATGTAAATAATGAATTAATTGTTGCTATTACTGAACTTAATTCTAATGAAGATGTTCCTTTAAAAATAATCAATCTTAATAAACCTAATTATTTAGAAGGAGGAAATGATATAAAATATACATTAGTTCCTAATATACCTAAAGCAAATATTAATAACTGGAAACTTGTATCAGGAAGTTCTATATATAAAGGTATATATAATTTCTTTATAAGATATAAGCAAGGAAGTGATTATACTGGTTGGTTTCCAATAGGAGTTCCTGTATTAGTATATGATTTTGATAACGAAAGCGTTGTTGAAGATAGTAGTTTCGGCTATGATGATAGCAGCGGTAATCTTCCAGTTAATTATAAGATAGGAAACTTCGTATTTAAAGAAAGAACAAATTTAAGTACCGAAAAAGTTAATCTAAATATTGAGTTAGGATTACAAATAGATAATTCAGGTCTTAATTATACAGCTTATCAAATAGGCTACATAATCAATACTCAAAAAGGAGATACTAAAGTATATAATACTTCTGATATAAATATAGGAACTAGTAGAATAACAATAGATGATGTTTATAATGAATCATTTAGTCTTGACGATATTACTAGTTCTTTCTTTAATTTGTATAATGTAAAAACTATATGTAATTATAATAATAGATTATATGTGGCAAATTACAAAGAAGAAAATATTAATAGTCTTGTAAGTTCTATTGATACTAGTAATATACAAGTTAGAATTAAAGATTTCAGAGGTAATAACGCTATTAAAGTTTCTGCTAAAACAAGAAGTGTTAGTTCTTCAATAATTAACAATCCTAGAACCTTTGATATTGGTAGAGGTTATGTAGTTACTATTAAAGGACGTGCTTACGGAGATGGTACTGAATATAAAGAAGTTACTAGAAAGTTCTTTCTTACTCGTATTGGTAAGAATAGTTATGGTACTAAATGTCTAATGATTGCATCACAAGACTTTATTAGAGCTTTCTATAAAGATAGTAATTATGATAGTCATTCTACTCCGTTCTATGTTTCTTATCAAAATGCTAATAATCTATATGAACCAGCAGCTTCCGTAGTTATTAAACCTGATGATAAGAATTGGTATATATTAGAATTTAGTAGAGATTCTGACCCAGCTGATGTATATCCTAATGAATATTCTGTTATATCATCTTTAGGATTTGTAAGTCATCCTTATGTAAGATATGGACGTACTAATGATTTCTTTACTAGTACTCCTTATAGTGCTCCTGATATTCAAAGAGATTTTAATAACGATTTCAAAGTAGTATCTATTGAAGAATTTGATTTGAATATGGATACTAGAGAAATTGTTGAACCTATGTGGTTCTATTTAGGAGATGTTACTATTGGAGAAAATACTTATAAATTAAAGTATGACCATTATAATCCTACTAATTATTATTATACTAGATATGATATGTCTACTGGTAGTCCGGTAGAAGCTGGTGTAAGGTTAAGAAAATCTTTTCAAACTGCTTATGTAGACTATCCGGAAGTAATGCAAGAAATTCGTACTAAGTTTCCTAATTCACAAATAGTACTCATATTAGAATATGAAACTGTTAATCCTAGTGATGGAAATGCTGATGAAGTTGCTAAATTTAGAGGTGAAATAGCCGATGAAAATATAAGAATAGCTTATGATGTATCTAAACACAAGTTTATTTTTTCAAATAAACATACTAATATAAGAGATGATTATTATGAACGTCAATCGGATGCTGTATTAATAACTAATGCTGATGGAGAAACTACTAGATATACAGTAAATGATATATTTCCTAATATATCTGTTACTTTCAATAATGAAGATAAATCTACTCAAGATTTAATTAATGAAATCGAAGATATTCATGAAACTGTATATCGTTGGAAAGAAGATAGAGAACCAACAGAAGAAGATTTTAATATTAATGAAACTTATACTGTTGATTTCTATGATATAAGTAGTTTATCAGGAGATAAAGGTTCTACTAAAAGTTTTACTGACCTAAAAGCATATCCTGTTGGTTATATCAAAGAGATAGTAGAAGAAGGTAATCAAACTATAATAACTGCTGAAAAAGAATTTATGATAGTTATACCTTTTATTGATTATCTTAAAACAGTTTCTAATTACGATTATGACGGACATGAAAGATATCGTATATATAATAGAGTAAGTGTTAATAGTACATTAGCATTTGAAGGAATAGTAAAAGACTTATATATCTGTTTCCAAAAGGATACTAAGTTTAATATGGACGGTGTAAGTAATTATAGTGCTTTACTTCTCGATATTCCTACTTTTGGTAGAAGTGACGCTTTAGCAATAAGTGAAGGAGGTGTTCGTTCTACTGGTAATGAGTTCTTTGCATTAGGTAGTAGTAATCAATATAAAGAACTTCGTGTTGATGGTCCAGCTGGAGGTTATCTTAGTTATGCTTTTGGTTTTGCTTCTCCTAAGATATTAGATAGTCAAACTAAACCAGAAGATACAGAGTTCTATGGAAATATTTATAAGTATGCTATTAATTATTGTGTATATAACTTCTTTATTCATTATGTTTTTCCTAACGGCAATATAACTGATGGTGTTCGTATTGCTAATAATATGACTTATTCAGAAACTATTAGTTTAGGTACTGTTAATGAAGGAAATATTCCATTAACTATGGATGTTAATGAAGATACTTTAATATCAGATATTAAAACTAAATTTGATTCTTACAAAAGTCAGTATGGAAATATAAATACTACTAATGCACATGAAGTAGTTAATATATTCGATGCTATAAGTAATGTTAGATTTTGTAATATATTTCCTAAATATAATGATAGTGGTATTGCTCTTTATAAGAATAACAAAGGAGATAAAATGTTTAGAGGAACTAAGATTGCTGATAGTACTTATGTTCAACCAATAGAATTCTTATTTGATAATATACCAATGAAAGAAGATTTCGTAGGATATTTTATATCTTATGAAAAGACAGAACCTATATTAGTAAGTCAAGGAGTTCCTGTACGTAGAGATGATGATTTTAATACTGCTTTTAATGAGCAGGTTAATAATATTCGTTTCTATTATCCTGAATTTGATATATTAAAGAAAGCTGGAGCAGGTAATATATTTATTACTCAATCTAGATATACTATGGGTAATGCTCAAAGAGGTCCAATGTTTACTGACTTTTATAATAGCGATGACGTTTATAGTATGTCTACTCCTGATGAAGAATTTGGAGATATTAGAGCTGTTAAAAGTTCTAAGATTATAATGGCAGATAGTAGAGATGATAATAATGCTGGAAGAGAAGCTGTTGTTAATCTAGTATTAAATAAATCATTGAAATTAGGGTTACATATAGGAAGTGGCAGAGGTTATGTAAAAGGTATCCTTCTTAATATAAGTGATAACTTATATATGTCAGAGAATAAAAGTCTTATTCCTCTAGGTTATATTAAATATGTTAATCCAAAAGGAGATATTTATAATTATGGATATGAACAATATTATTATAATTATAACTATTATTTCATGACTAGTTCTGTATATGCTTTTAATCGTAACGGTGTATATTATGATGCTAATGACCCAATACCTAAAAAAGCTACTGATAATAGTAATCTTTATCCTAAGTTTCCTAGAGTACATTATGATAGTCAAAGAGTTGGTAATACTCCTATAAGTAGAATAAGAATTGATGTTTTCTCTTTATATCCATTATTTGCTAAAACAATTAAAACTGCTCCGGACGAAAGATATTATACTATTAGTACTGATGATAATTCTTTTGTTCAGAATGTTCGCATGATTCACATGTTACCTAGTACTATTAATGATACATTTGAAATAAGTACTATGTATCTTGATTATGCAGGTAAGAAGTTTATTAATTATAATGAATTACTATATACTAACTTTATTACTGAATATAGACAAACTATTCGTAGAAGTGATGTTATTAGTGATGAATCAGTAGAAAACAAATGGCGTATATTTAGACCTAATGCTTATAAGATAATTAGTGAAAACAAAGGAGATATTATCAATGTTATTGGTATAGGCACTTATCTTATTGCTCACTGTGAACATTCAATGTTTATCTTTAATAGAGATAATACTCTATATACTAAAGATAAAGATGTGCAGATGTTAATGCCTGACGCTTTTGATATAGATTATCAAGAAGTATTCACTAGTGAAAAAGGTTATGGAGGTCTACAAGATTTTGAAGCCTATGTATGTAATGAAGCCGGTTATATATTCCTAGATAGAAGTAAGAAACGATTATATAGATTTGATGAAAAGAATCTAAATGATTTAGGTGATGGTGTGCAATCTATATTAGATGAATATCTTACTAGTGATACAAAGATACTAATGGGAATGGATAAAGAAAATAATCGACTAATCTGCTCCTTTATGGGGGAAGTTTCAGATTTTACCCTTAGTTATAACTTTGTTACTAATACTTGGATTAGTATTCATACTTATTTATGTCGAGGATTTTATAATACGAAAACTAATTTGTATATTAGTTCCTTCAATAAGAAAAACATTATAGGTAAAATAGGATTTGTAAAACCTTCAAGTTATCTTAGATATACAGATTTTGAGATAGCTGCTGATAAGAATCCGTTCTATGTAGGAGAGAATAACAATACTATGGTAGTCGATGTATTATTTAACCTTGAATACGATACTATTAAAGTACTTAACTACATTAGTTACGACTTATATAAAGCAAATGATATTAATTTTGCAGGTAATAAGATATTGTTATTTAGTAACACTTCTATTAGTAGATTAGAAGATATTACTGTAAATGAACGTAATACTTTTGATGCTGTTAAGCCTTATTACGAACATGGTAAATGGAATTATAATTACTTCCGTAGTGTTCTTAACGAAGTTGTTACTAATTATCCAATAGATAGACTTACTGGTAAACTCAATGTCGATGTTAATAAGAAGTATGAACCATTTAAATCTAATCTTATTAATGGTAAATATTTAGGTGTACGATTTGTAATTAACGATGGTACAGCTAAAATAGAGATTAAGAAGATTGAATGTTATGTTAATAAATACAGAGAATAATGAAACGTATTAATGAACAAAGACCTAAAGCATTTATAGGTGCTGCGATTTCTGTTGGTACTAGTATTGTTAGTGGTATCATAGGCAATCGTAAGAAAAAGAAAGCTGAACAAGCCGAAAGGCTTAGACAAGAACGGCTTCAAAATCTACAAAACCATCAGGCTTTAGCTAGTGCTCAAAATGAAAGTATGATGTCAGAGGAAGATAGGACACAGTTTTTAAGCCAGTATTTATCTAAAGGAGGGGGAGTGAAAACTTCCCCCCGTAAAGGAGTGAAAGCACGTATCGTTGAAGGCGGTACGGCTATTCCTATTAAGAAAGATTCGTTTCTTCTTAAAGGACGTAAACACAATGCTGGTGGAATTGTTATTGACGCTGGTAAAACTGGTGTTGAAGCTGAAGGTGGAGAAGTAGTACAAGTTACTCCTAAACAACTTAAAGTGTTTAGTGCTCAACCTATTCTTAATGGTAATAGTCCTGCTGAACTAGTTCAAAAAGGTGTAGAACCTTCTAAAGTATTTAATGCTCAAGAATCATTTAAGGATAAGAATGGTCTTAATGATGATGGTACTAAAAAGAAAAGAAATATGAGAACAATAACTGGTAAGAAAAAACTAGGTGGTCTTTCTCGTAGTAAAGATTATGGTTCTGATAAGAAACCATATCCTAGTGTTAAATCTAAAGATTTTGCAGGTGGTGGACGTAGTTACCCTATCCCTACTAAAGCTGATGCTCGTGATGCTCTTAGGTTAGCAGGACTTCACGGTCGTTCTGATGTAAGAGCTAAAGTGTATAAAAAATATCCTGAATTAAAGAAATCAGCTCTTGGTTCTAAGACAAAACTATTAAAAGATAATTATAATAACTTTGGTTTAGAAAAAGATTATAGTAAAAGTTTTGCTCCAAATGCTTTAACTAAAGCTAATATGAATTCTGTTAAAACTAATAGTATAGTTCCAACTAAACCTGTTGGAGCTTCTATTAGTTCTAGTACTAGTCCTTTATCTAAATCAGGAGGTTTTAAGAACTTTATGAGTGGAATTGGAGGAGAAGCAATTAGTGCAGGAATAGGAGCTTTAGGAAATATTATTAGTGGTGTTACTAATAAAAACAGTATTAATAATATTCAAGCTCCTACTAGACCTAGAACTATTGTTCCTGCAAGAATGAGAACTACATATAATATAAATCCTCAATTAGCAGAAAGTAGAGATTCTGAAAGAAATATGGCTAGACTTATTGATTCTAATACTTCTAGTTCTTCGGGAAAGATTGCTCGTATTCAATCTCTTGCTAATCGTGGAGTTCTTGAACGTAATAAATTAAGAGGTATGAAAGAGAATGTTGAAACAGACCTTCTTAATCGTTCGGCTCTTAATCGTCAAGGAGTAGAAGCTGCAAACAATCAAATACTAAATGCTTATGATAATGCGGTTACTCAAACAGAAAATGAAAAGATTCAAGCAAGGGCTAATAATCGTACTAATATAATTGAAGGTCTTACTAGTGCAGTTAGAGACTATCAATTAGGTATTGATAAAAGACGTTCAGAAGAAAATGCTACTGCTGCTATGATGTCTGCTAATCCTGAACAAATGGAACTATTCTTAAAGTTAATGAATAAGAATAAGAGTAGACTAGGTAATATACGAAGTACTTTATTCAAATGTGGTGGTAAGAAAAAGATTGCTTAACTATAAATACTATAACTATGCCAATAGATATTAGAACAGCTGGTTATCAAAAGAGGGAGCGGGTTGCCGCTCCTTTAGATGTTTACAATAGTACGTTAAATACTCTACAACAGAAACATGATACTGCTATTGAAACCAGTAATCAGATTAAAACGTTTCTTGCTAATAAGCAATTAAACGAAGCTGAAAATGAGTGGCTCGATAAATATTCGAGAGATGTTAATGCTCAAATAGAAGCAAGTGCTCAAGAAGGTAGTTATGCTACTGCTTTAACTACTGCAAGAAGATTAGCCGGAGAAGTTGCTAGTAATCCAGGACTTATTGGTCGTGAGCGTTATCAACAGGAATTTAAGAAATTCCAAGATGAAGTTACTAATAGTGATGCTTATGATGGTGATGTTAAAGCATACACATTAGAACAGAATAAATATAATTATCAAGACCAAACAGATGAAAGTGGTAAAGTAATTGGCGGTAATCAATTCCAACCTAATTATCGTCCTGTTGAACAAATAGATTATAATACTCTATATCAGAAAGTATTGTCTACTGTTGGTGTTGATTCTAGTTCAGGTGAACAATTAGTATGGGGTGATGCAGAAGGTAATCTTAAAGAAGGTCAAGGAAATATTGCTGCTGGCGATGTTCCTTATCTTAAAACTTCCGGTGGTATTCAACAGTTATCTAAGGAAAAGATACGTGCTGCATTTGAAGCTGCTTTAAATGAAACTCCGGGAGCACGTGCTTCTCTTGAACAAGATTATAAAGTTAATGTTTGGAAGGCTAATAAAGGTAATAAGAATAATACTGTTACTAGACCTGACGGAACTATTATGTCACAGAAAGAATTTGAAGAGAATCTATTTGCTCCTAGATATGCTGCTTCTGCTTATCGTAGAGTTGAAAGTAGAATCAGTCCTGAACTTGGATTTAGTATGTTAGCTGCTGCACGTAAAGCTGCTTCTGCTAAACCTAAGACTGGTAAAGAACCTGAATTACTTCCTTCTCTTCAAACTACTGGTGGCAAGGAAAAAGTAGAACCTGATACTCCTGCTAAAGTAACGTCTCAATTAAATAGTCTTAATGGACAATTAAGTAATATGTTTGCTTCTTATGGAATATCTAAATCTCTTCCATTAGATAAAGCGTATGCTCAATTACGTTCAAGTATTGCTAATAATGCAACGCTATCAGATACGGCTAAGAAACAAGCGTTAAATGAAGCAGATAACTATTACAGCGGTATTAGTAATGCCAATAATAGATTAGATGCTATGAAAGGACATCTTACTCAAGATGAACAATTTGCATCTGATTTCTTAGGCAAGAGACTTAGTAATGGAAATATGGCAGATACTAATAATCCTATGCAACGTGAATATGCTAATAGAATGAATAAGTTATTCACAGATTCGCAAGGTAATAGTTTCGATACAGTTCTTGTTAATCCTATTAACGAAGCTAGTAAAGCTGCTATTATATCTAAACTAAGAGTTGATATGGGTCTTACTAGACAAGACGTATCATTCTCTAAAGTAGGAGATAAGGAATACATTCGTATTAGTAAAGATGCTTATACTCGTTTAGCTCCTGAAATAAGTGAAGTTTTAAAAGTTAATCCTATTGGATTTACTAATGAAGGTGTAGAACCTAAATCATTTGAAAGAGCAGATGTAGTTTATCATGGTACTAAACGCTATGGTAGTAATATATCTCAATTCTTAGCTCCATTTAAAGCATTAAGTCGTGGAGAGATAACAACTGCTGGTAGCGATAAAAACTCAATAGCTTATGTATATGAAAAAGCTGCACAAATGTCTAATGCTGCAACCGAACGTATATCTAAAACACTTCCACCTAATTATGTAGATACAGCAGTATTCGATTTACCGCCCCATATAGTTGCTTTAGGTCAAGGATTCGAAGCTGACCAACTTAAAGATTATAATGAACGAGTAATGAATATGATTAGTATTGCTAATCCAGGAAGTATTGTTATTAAGAAACGTAATGCTGAAGGAGTTCTTGAACCAGTAGAAGATAGTCGTGATAGAGATGCTATTATGCAAACTATTCAAGCTCAAATTAAAAAGAAGAATATTAATAACGGTTGGTGTAGTTCCGCTGCTACTGGTGAATATGGTGTATTCTTAAACATTCCTTATACTGCTAAGACTGGTAAGAATGTAGCTAAGAATCCTGATGCTGATATGGAAGAAAGAATACAGAACGCAGTAGCCGGAGACTACATGATTACTGGTGCTATTCTTAATGATGAAATAGAAAGATTTAAATCTCTTCCTGCTGTTAAGGCATGGGACACTATTAATTCTATTAAGTATAATAATGCACTTAAAAGGAATTATCGTTTATCAGATAGTGAATTTGGAGATGGTACTTATTCTGCTGTTACCGATGGTGGTCTGTATCAGATATTAGATGCTAGTGATAATCCGGTAATTAAGATTACAGAAGGCGAGTTGTTCCAACGTATGTTTCAGAATCATCAAGCTAATGCTATTCTTGCTCCTGTTAAAGAAGATATAGATTTGATTAGTGCAAGAAATGGTTCTATTGCAAATTCCCCCGTAGAGGAGCAACAAGTTGTTGCACGTCCTCTTATGCAGAAAGCTATGTTAATGTCAGGAGTTACTGGTAATCTAAAAGACTTAGATATTGATACTAAACGACAGGTATTCCAGTTCTTTAATAGTATGTATTCTAGTCTTACTGGTGAATCACCTAGTCAAGTTATACTTAATCAAATGAACGATTTAATGAAGTAAGTTATGCCAAATATGTTTGATGATATATCAGTAGAAAAAGCTCCACTATCCAGTGGGGCTAATTCTGTTAATACGGTTAATGATGTTCCTTCTGTTACTAAATACAAACCTGATGTTGCAGCTCAAGGCGATTTCATGTTTCGTAATCTTAGTGGTAAAGAAGTTTTTACTGGAACAGAAGAAGAATATCATTCTTTAGCTAAGTATGGTGCTGAACCTAATAGATATCAAAGTAGGGAAGAATTAGAAACTCTACGTGCTAAGAATCAATCAGCTTGGAAACAAGCAGGTAATGCTCTAGGACAAACTATTGGTACTGTTATAGGAGATACTGTTGGTGGTATGGGAATGTTAGTAGATATAGCTACTGCTGGAATACTAGATGATAAACCTTTTAGTAACTTTATTACTAGAGCAGGCGATTCTATATCTAATTATGTTCGTGATGATTTATTCCCTATATATCGTGAGAATCCTGATAAAGCATTTGATATGAATGACTTTTCAGGTTGGTTCTTTAGCCAAGTTCCAAGTATTGCTAGTTCTTTATCTTTAATGATTCCGGGAACTTTATTAACTAAAGGTGTTGGAGCTGTTTGTAAAGGAGTTGCAGCATTAGGACGTAGTAGTTCTAAAGTTAGTCGTGCAATGAATTGGGCAAAAAAAGCTACTAAATTAGATAATGTTTATCGTGCCAATAGATTAAAAATTATTGCTAACGATGGTATTACTGCTATTGGTATGCGTTTAGGTGAAAACTATCAAGAAGCTCGTGGAGTTGCAGAACAGATAGAAGGTGAAGCATTATCTCTATTTACTGGAATGTCTGATGAAGAGTTTCAGAATTGGTTAGATAATAATCCTGATGTTGCAAGTGAAGCTAAAGAAAGAACTAAAGAAGAAGCCGCTCTTATAATTGCAGATAAAGCAGCTATGCGTAACTTTGGGTATAATGCAGGTAATGTATTCTTTGACTATATGCAATTACGTGCAGTTAATAAAGCATTAGGACAAGTAAATCGTGCTATTACTCCACGTATTCGCTATTCGCAGAATCAAGCTCTCGATAGAATAGCTTCTACTGGTATGGAATCTGCTAGCCAAACATTAGGTCAAGCAGCAAAAGGAACTATTAAAGATTTTGCAGGTAAGATAAATAGATTCGTTAACTCTAGTGAGAATCTTCTATTATCTGAATTATCCGAAGGTATTGAAGAAGCTATTAACTTTGTAGGTCAAGAAGAAGGTACTCTATATGGTCGTTATTTGTTAGGTCAAGCTGAACAATATAACGGAGCTGTATCTTTAGATAGAATCGAGAAGTACTTACAGAATCCTCAATTATATAATGCTGCACTTTGGGGAGTTATTGGCGGTGTTACTTTTGGTGGCACAATGTCTGCTATTAATAATCGTAAAGGTGGTAATATTGAAGAGAAACAACGTATATCTGAAATAAGTAGTCGTGAACAAGTATTCAATGAATACGCTCGTCAGATGCAAGTTATTGAAAATGGTGAGAATCCATTTCAAATAGAACGTAATGAGAAAGGCGTTCCTATTACTTATCTTGATGACGGTACTGTTAGTCAAGACCCAACAATAGGAACTACTCGTTATGCTAAGGTTAGTCCCGAAGAACAAGAAGATTTACGTGCTGCTGCTAAAGAGAAGTTTGTAACTACTTTAACTTTAAATGCTATTCGTTCAGGTAACTATGAATTACTCGAAGATTATATTGAAGACCCTAGACTAAAAAAGAAGTTAGTTGATGCTGGTCTGGCAGATGAAGCAGAGTATGATAGAGATACACAATCTCTAAAAAAGACTATGCGTACTGTTCTTGATAGATATATTAATTATTCTACTGCTTTACGTAGTGCTAATATAGATGATGCCTTACTAGATGTTGCTATATCAGAGAATATAGTTAATGCACAAGAAGCAGACTTATTAGGTAAACGAATAGAAAGACTTAATACTATTCAATCTCAATTAGAAAATAATATTCCTGCTATTAATGAGATTCTCGACCCGATGGCTAAGAATCGTATGCAGTTAGGTATATTAGAACAATATCGTAGAGAAGTATTATCTTCTTATAATGATTTAAAGAATAGTAATAATCCTTTAGATAGAGCACAAGCCGAACAATATCTTGATATATCTAAAGTAATTGAATCTAAAGTTACAGACCTACGTAGAGGTTTAAGTCCTATGGAAAGTCTATTCTTAGATAATGTTCGTGGTATAGAGAATATCGCTCTTGGAATAGAAGGTAGTCAAGAACAGAATGATTTGATTAAAAAGCAAATAGAAGAACTAGATGAAAACGATGTTGCTCTATTTAAGCAAGCAGGCAAAGACTTTAGTCTAGGAACTTTAGCTAAACAAGTTCGTGCTATTAATTCAGAATATATGGATAATATGGGACAGATACTTCTCGATGAAATTCGTAGAGATAATTATCGTTCTCGTATTATTACTACTAATGAACAAGCTAAAGAATTTGAAGATACTCGTAAAAAAGAATTAGAAGAAGCTGCTAAGAAACTAGTTAAGTCTGCTAAGAAGAATCTTAATGATTATGTTAATGCTGCTACCGAAGAAGAACTTGCTAAGTTAGAGAAGGCTTTAGATAATGCTTTTACAGAAGAAGAAAGTAAAGATATTGCTAATAAGAGTTTATCTAATGCTATTGGTATTCTTAATAATTCAGAGAATGGTAAGACTGAAATAAGTAATCTAAAAGAAGCTATTGCTAAAAGAAGAAACAAACTTACTGTACAAAGTCAAGTTCAGCAACAACAGTCGAATAATCAACAAGCTAGCTCCTCTACGGGGGAAGGGAGGAGCGAAGCGACGACTCAAGAAGAACCAGCGGTTAAACCTAAACCAAAACCAAAAGCTAAACCACTTACTGCCAAAGAAAAGAAGCTAAAGGAAACATTAGATAAAGTAGTTTCTAAAGGTACTCAAGGTGTTGTTAATAAGTCTAATATTGGTAACTTAGAATTTACGATAGTTAATCCTTTTGCAAGTCTTGGAGATGTTACTCGTAAGCCGGTTAAAGTTAACGATATAGATGTTCGTATTAGTAAGTTTGGTAATGTAAGTATTGATGGTTTAGATGCTAAAGGTAATATAATAGCAGATGTTACTATTGAAGAACTTAATACTGCTATTGCCGCAGGAGATATTACTATTGTAGATACTAGTAAGAAAGAAGAAAGTACTGAAACAGATGGTACAGTTCTTGAATCAGCTATATCTGATAATGACTTAGAAAGTCAACGTCAGCGTATAGAAGAGATTAATCTTATTATAGATTTATATAATCAGATACAAGGTAATGAAGTAGGAGGTAAGACATTTACTAGTCTTAATGATATGATGGTTTATCTTCAACAGATGAATCCTAGAGCTATTAACTTATATAATGATATTAAGATTCTAGCTAATCGTCAAGTAGTAGATGGTAAGATAATTAATATTGATACCGAAGTTAAAACTCCTTCTGATATTGTACAGTCTGCTAGTAAAACTTTAGATGATGCTGTTGCCGAAAAGAAACAAGAATCTAAAGATAATGGTTATTTCTTCAATCTAGTTAATCTAAACGATAGTAAGGTTTATTCTCGTATTGGTCAACTTAAATCTAATGATACAGTTAGTGTAGAATTAGATGAAAATAATAATCTTGTAGTTAAGTCTCGTGGAATTAAGATAGGTGAGTTTCCTAAGATTGGTTATAACAATGGTAATGTTGAAGTTATGAATCAAGGTTGGAGATATACTGTTAAGAATGGTAGTATAGATTTTATAACTCAACTTCAATCTATTATTGCTAATGAAGATGATAGTGCTAAAGAGTTTGTACAATTACTTAATAACATACGTCGTCTTTATCGTGTTCGTAATAATCCAGAAGTCGAAGGAACATTTGGACATCAACTTAATGCTTTACAAGAGAACGAACATTGGAAGAATCTAACTAGTCTATTTGGTGATACACAGACTAATCTATTAGATAGGATTAGACATCTTAATAGTATTATATTCTTTAATAATGCTCTTAATGTTAATCAATCTAACTTTGGTTCTATTGTTAATGAATCGTTGACTAATTGGATGAATAAACTCAAGAAGTCTTATACAGACATTAATAACTTAAAGTCCTCTATTAGTAAAACTAAGTCTAAGAAGAAACGTTTAGTTGTAGGACGTACAAGTTCAGGTAGTGTTATTTATGCTAAAGATAAACATGGTAATCCTATATATCGTAAGTTCGGGGATGTTACTACTAGTGAAGCAACTGATGGTTATCGTTTAGTTGTAGGAGTTGATGGTGGAGTTGCTGATATTAAATCTAATAGTATAATTGCTGCTAGTCGTATTCCTAGAGGTGTAATAGGTATGACTGTTAAAGATTCAGAAGGAAGACTTATTTCAGTTACTAGTCGTGAGAATACTATGAGTAATAGTGAAACAGAAGCGACTGAATATACTAAGAGGTTTAATGAAGGATTAGATAAGATGTTTCATTCTTTAGTAGATGCTACATTACAAGGCAATACTGAATTACATCAACAATTATTAGATGAGATAACTAAGTATATAGGTAAACAAAAAGCTTTATATGGTTATGAAGTTGTAGGTCGTGCATTTCGTCCTCTTAATAAAGTTGGACCAACTATTTACTTTAATGTTGCTGATAGAAATATAGCATTTGCTATTCCGGGTGAAACTAAACCTAGAAGACTTATGGCTCGTATGCCTAATGGTTTCGTTCCTACTAATAATCATGGTAACTTTAGTAAGATGATGGAAGGAGTATATAGTTTACTTACTCGTAATGTTATTAATTCAGCTATTCGTGGTGAATCTAATCTATTTAGAGTTGTAGATGGTAAATTACAAGCTAAGATACCTAATATACTTCAAGATGAATGGATGGATACTGGTTATAGTAGTTACGAAGAGTTTGTAGCTAAAGATGGAGTACTAGTTACTGACTTAGGAAATGTAACTGATAGTAAGGGTAATATCATTAGTAACTTTAATTATACTGGTGATGTTTATAATAGAACTATTACTCTTATGAATCCTAGTCGTAGTGCTGGTCGTACTAACGCGGCTGACGCCGCTGTTTCCCCCATAGAGGAGCAATCTGCTGAATCTTCTACTGCTGCACCTGACCCACTTGCTAGTCAAGATAGTGCTCCTCAAATAGGTACTCTTATGGAAGTTGCACAAGCTAATACTGATAATCCTAATCTATTATCTGTTGTATCTGCATTAGAAGCAGCAGGTGTTAAACTTAGTCCTGATATTGAAACAGTAGATGAAAAAGGTAGATTTGCAGGAATAGTTGCCGGTGGTAATATTATTACTCTTAGTAATCGTTTCGATAGTCTTGCTCCTGAACGTAGAGTACTTACTCTTATACATGAAGGTGTACATTATCTACTTAATGATGAACGTGCTAATATAGAACAATCATTTGGAGACTTATATGATAAGTTTGCTAGCTTTATTAATCAGGATGCAGCATTAGTAAAAGAATACGGAGAGTTCTTGAATAGTGGTAAACCTAGAGCTGTTGCTATTGAAGAGTTTGTAGTTGAAGCTATTACTAATCGTACATTCGCTAGATTACTTGCTAGAATTAAGTATGATTCTAATCCTACTACTGAATCAAATAATCTATTTACTAAAATAGTTGATGCTTTAGTAGAAATAATAGGCAAGATAGGACAAATAGATAATACATTACTTGGAGAAGTTCGTAATCGTTTATCTACTATTGGATTAGAAACTGCTGATACTGCTAGTACTTCTACTGTTACTCACGACGATACTTTTGATAGAGCAGAGGAAGATGCTAGTGTTCCTACTGATGATGTATTTGATATTCCTGATATAGACCTAGACTTAGATAGTAGTATAAGTGATAACTACCGACAAGTCGATAACTTCGATAGTTTAATTGAGGGATTGAATACTCGACAGAAAGCCATTGTGAGTCATTTATTTGATACTGGTGAGCTTAGTTTTGTATGTAGCTAAGTAAGATAAGCCTAGAGACGAAAGTCCGGCAGAGAGCCTTAGAATGAGCCATTTTAAGCGCGTCTGCCGGACTTTTATTATGTCCCTACCTTACTATCACGAACGTATATAAAATGCGAATTTCGTAAGGAATTGAGGGTCTACGTACGTCCGTCAGCCTTCGGAACGTATGGATTCAAACCATTCGATAAATTTATTTGATAATATTGATAATAATGCTATCTTTGATACTGTTAGTAATTACTTAATTAATAATATAAAGTATATGAGTTGTATTCCTAGTAATCCTAAATTAGATAAGCTATTACCGCTTACTAATAATGATGTTAGAAAATCTACTGAATACTTAGCTATTATCGAAGACGATAGTTTTCGTGACTGGTATAAGGAAAAGACCGGTAGAGATTTTGATGATGAGAGTATTGATAATAATACTGTTAATGCTATTATAGCATATAATAACAGGGAGACTATTAATACTCAAGATTATGTTCAGAACGTTCGTACTTCACGAACTGGTGTATTTGGTAATGATATAGCGAAAGAAGACCACGCTATTAATATTCTTTCTACTATTTATTTAAAGAGTCAAGGAAGTATTCGTAAAGCTCTTGCTAATAAGAAACGTAAAGGTGAAGAAGGAATTATAAAGGATAAAGCTGGTAATGAGTTAAGTCCTCAAGCTGCTGTAAAGTTAACTATGATTACTTATCTTAATCGACATTTAAAAGAAAATGATAAGGAACTTACTCAAGAACAAAAGAGTTATATCGGTACTATTATTCGTAATCTTTACGATGGTGGTAATTATAACCGTAATGAGTTATTTGATATTGTTATTAATTCACCCGAAATTATTAGTCTTAGTAAAGAATTTGGCATAGATACTAACGAAGATTATGAAGCTGGAGAAGATGTTAAAGAAGATAGTGAACAAAACTCTCGTCAAGATGACCAAGAGAGTATTGCAGCTCTTCGTGCTGATTGGTCTGAACTAGCTGACCAAAGAAAGAATATAGATAAGAATGTTAGTAAAGAAGTAAAAGAATGGTTTGCTCGTTTACCTAAAACAAATAGTAATGCGTTTATAAATGAGAAACCTGATACTTCTAATAATACTTATTCAGGTATAGCTGAAAGTGCAGGTTTTGATAGTTCTTTCAAAGCTATTAATAACTATGGTAATTTCTCTAGTGTTGAAGCTATGGTAGAAAGTTTCCATACTATTGCTTCACGCTTTAAAGAAGTATCTCATTTAGAATATGCAGCTCGTTTATTAGAAGATGAAGCTAATGTTCAAATAAGAAATAAAATATATACTCAACTAAAACAATCTATTTGGGAACGTAATGAAGTAGTATATAGTCAAGATGGTTCTAGTGTAGTTACTAAGAACCGTAATACTTTCCCTAAACTTAATCTGCAAAATAAGATACTCAATAGCTTTGATTCTCTTATTCATAATCCTTCTGTTATGACAGAAGATGTTGCTATATTAGAAGAACTTAAAAACCGATTATCCACACTAAACAATTCCAACACTAATGAAATACAAGAAATCACAGAACAAATTTCTGCAATCTTTAATAAATATAACTTCGGCGTCGATAGGCAGGGTGTTGTTAACTACGTTCGTAACTTCGGTGATAACCAACTTTCTAATATCACTACTCTTATCAATGATTTGTTAGAATTTAATAAAGTAGTTGGTAAAGCTAGTAATCTATTAAAAATAGATAATGAAGCTCAACGTATTTATTATGCAGGAGAATATGCTAAGACTAAAGAAAATGAAGAATATGTAGTAACTCCTTTTGATAAGTCTCAATTACAATATAAAGGCGGTTATGCTAATAATATAGCTAATCGTATCTCTGATAGATTTAAAGATTATCAGATAGTAAACTCTGAATTTAATAGTATTAATGCAGAGAATAATCTTGTTAGTGATATTCTAAAGAATAATTATATTAGTAAATTCTTTGAAAGAATTAACGATAATCGTTATAATGATAATCCTACTGATAATAAAGAACTTCGTGATTATCTTATTCAATTTACTAATATTCCTCAATATCAATATAGTAATATTCTTATTGAGAAAACTTTGTCTAATGGAAAGATAGTTCCAGGTTTACTTCGTCTTACAGATACTGGTTATGAACTAACTGAATATTATCGTGAATTTGGTGCACAATTATATAACGGAGTTAGCAATGAAGTAACGGGTAAAGCTAAGTCTTATAAAGACATCAATGCTCTTGAATGGGATATTATTACGCTTAATGAATACGCTAATAATGGTGACAATTATGAGATGACTAAAGGAGTTAAGAAATCTAAGTTCTTTACTCAAACTCCTTCTGATGCACCTAAGACTTTCGTATTCAATAGTTATAAATTAGATTATACTGGACTATTTAATGCTAATGGTTCTATTTATCGTGGACATCCAATCTATGTTTCTTATGCTAATATCTATGCTAAGGAGTTAGCAGAGATGGCGCAAGCTATTAACTTCTTATTTGAGACAACTGTTGAGAATGGAGTAGTAACTATTGTGTCAGATGAAAACGGTAAACCTAAGATAAAAGAAGAGTTTAAAGATTTACGTAAATCCGAAGCTAGACTTAATTATCATTATCGTAAAAGTATTCTTGATGCAAACGGTATTCCTACCGGTAATGTATTTAAGTTTAGAAGTCTACTTATTGATAAAGTTAAGAATCTTAAGAATTATAATAGTGAGACAGCTAAAACGGTAGATATGAATTGGCTGTTCGAGGATGGCGACGTATTCTCACTCCTTTATGGGGGAAAGAATAGTGAAATATCGCTAATACAAGATGAGAATGGAGAATATAATATTAGGCTTACTGGTGGACTTCGTAATTCAGTTTATAATTATATAGATAATTATATTAATTATAGAATACAAGAAGCTGTTGCTAAATACAGTTCTAATAAAGAGTTTGTAGACAAGTATAAGAATGCTAGTCAAGAATCATTTAATGCTTTTATTGCAGAAATGGTACTTAACTATGAGATTCAATATAATAATCTTAATGATATGTTCTTTGGAGATGAAGCATATTATAAAGATTCTCGTGATACAATTAAACGTAATAAAGAATATCAAGCAGGAGGATTAGCTTATGCAGGTTATGATTTGTACAATGTACAGAAGCATTTGGGAGATATAACAGTTGCTCCTAATAAGACTATTAGTGTAGATAGTAGTTTTAAATATATTACTCTTGAAGATGTTCAGAGTAGTGGTGGAGTTATTGCAGATTTAAAAAAGCAATTAAAGATAGCCAATGTATCTAAAGAGACAGAAGCGTTTATACTTAAGCAATTTGCTAAAGATAAGTCAGAAGTAACCGACGCTCAATCGTTTATAACATTAGATGAATTTGTTCGTAGAATGTATCTACGTGGCGAGTATGATAGTTATAAAGATTTAATCGAAGCTCTTTATGATGAAAGTAAACCTATTGATAATGTTAAGTTAGGAGAGTTATCTAAAAAGATACAAGTTCAGAAGAACTTCTATTATGATTTAGAAGTAGATAATGATGCTAAATTAGCTAATCCTATTCAGATTAAAAATGCCGAATTTGTACTTATACCTAGATTCTTAGGTAATAGTGAACTTGGTTTACTTGCTAAATATATGACTGATAATAATATCGGTCAAGTAAACTTTACTACTACTGAAAAAGCTACTACTAATAGAGTATTAGAGTTTTGGGATTCTCATGGGAAATTCCCCTCTAAAAAGAAGTTAGAGATGTTTACTTCTGATATTCAAACTAAGTATAAAACTGGTTGGTATTCTAATCTTTATACACAGCAAGATATTCCTCAACACATGGACGGTGAGAATAAAGCTGGATTACAGATTGTAAAGAAGCTAATAGATAATATCGGTAATACTCCCGAAGGACAAGCTCTTATTAAAGACTTCTTTGATAACTTTACAGCTAATATTCAAGATAGTTTCAAAGATGCTGCTTCTCGTATTGGAGTTAGTATTGATGCTAAAGGAAACGTAGTATATGAAGATGGTAAAGCTAAGATTGATAATAATCAATTTATAGCATTAATCAAAGATGAGCTAACTCGTAGAGGATTAGATAGTAATTATCGTAAATATGCTGAAATTAATCCTGAAACTGGTATGCCTTATATGCCAGCATGGACTAATCTAGTTCGTAGTAAGATAGAGAATATTGTAAATAGTATATTTACTAATCGTATTACTCGACAAGTACTTCCGGGATTTCATGCTAGTCAAGTATCAGATATTGGTATGACTTCATTGTCAGGACGTACTGATTTACGTGATTTAATGCAGTCAAAAGTAGAAGAGAAACATGGATATAATCTAGGTCGTAAACTTACTTATCATAAAGATGGAAACCAAGAAGTAGAAATACTGTTACCTAAATGGATGGTTAAAGGTTACAATACTTATGATAATGAAGGCAACTTAGTACATGAAGTAACTATTGAAGATTTACAAGCTGCTGGATTAGATACTATGATTGGTTATCGTATTCCAACAGAAGGTAAACAATCAGTTGCAGTTATGAAAGTAGTAGGTTTATTAGATGAATCTCAAGGTTCTACTATTGTAGTTCCTGATGAATGGGTATTACAAACTGGTGCTGACTTCGATATTGATAGTATCTACGGTATTTATCATACTGCTTATTTTGATGAAAATGGTAAACCTCATAAAGTAGAATATATCGAAGGAGAAGATGATGCTGCTGTTGAAAGAAGATATAACAATTATCTATTTAGTAATCTAACTAAAGAAAATATTCAAGATGCTAGAGATATTGCAATAGATTTAAGTCAAGAAGGACTTAGTTATGCAGATGCTTATAAATCAGCTATTACTAAATATGCTGAACAATCAGGACTTTATTCTAAAGAAGAATTTAGTCAATTAACAGTAGCTCAACAAAATACTCGTGATGCTCGTAACAATAAGATAGTAGATACATTTATTAATATAATGAATCTACCAGTATCTATTGGTGAGAACTTATCGTCTAGTAACTTTGAAGATATTAAAGCTGCAAAGAGTAATATCTTTGAAGGTTTATCGGAGACTTATCGTAATATTAATTCAGTAATTGCTCAAAATTGGTATCGTGATGCTAATATGTCCGGTGCGCGTCTTAAAGCTATTTCTGTTAATCGTGACAACTTCGCCTCTATTAGTAATAAAGCTAAGACTATTATTGATGGTGCTCACGGTGGTTTTAGGTTTGTATATACATATAATACAGAGAAAGAAGCCAAAGACGCTCAATCAAAATTAAGAAAACGTTTTAGAGACGTAACTAGAAAAGGTAAAGAAGTAATGGTAGACCATAATCAGTTAGGTTGGAGTTATGATAATCTTAATATAGATAATCGTTTGATTACTCCTTATTCTTCTGAAACTACTGCACTTATTCTTGATGGTGTAAAAGAAGGTGGTGTACCTAATGTTGATTTATATACTTTTGATGTATATAAGTCTATTGTTGATTGTGGTGCAAACTATGAAACTTCTATCTTATTCGTTAATCAACCTGTAATAACCGAACTTATTGCTAGACAAAATGCTAATGATAATGTATTCGGTGAAACTGGATTTGACCCACTTATGGGATTAAAAAAAGATTTATATATAAGATTAGTTAGGTCACTTGGTATTCCGGCAAATAATATTAGTAAGAAAACTCGTCTTAAAGATATTAAATCTATGCTCGGAGGTAAAGAAATAAGTATTAATGAGAATGAATTGCTTGAAGAAGGAATACGAGTAAATGAATTAAAAGAACATCTTAAAGATAATGTAGAAAATATAGGTTATACAAATGTAGATAATCTTATATATCAAATTAAAGTATTAAGAGCATTTGAATATTTTAAAGAGATAGGTGACCAAATTAATACCAATATGATGGTTATTACTAGTGATAAGTTCGGTGCTGGTAAATCCGCTAATGAAATAGATAATGTAATTAATCGTATTGCTGATATTAAAAATAATAATATTACTCGTATTAAGAAAGGTAATCCTGTTCTTAAAGCTGTTACAGAAGAAGGTAATAAATATCTTATAGATGCTATTTATCCTAAGATTGGTTTCAATACAATTAATGATATTAATCAGGATGATTCAGAATCAGCATATCCTTCTTTGTATTATCAATTAAAGTATAGTTGTATAGCTACCGAAAAGATTATTCGTGATAGTGAAATATTCAAAACTCAAACTCCACAGTTCCGTGAATTAGTTAGTAAGTTCGATATTCGTAATTTACAAACTATTCAACAGTTAGAGAGTTTTATAATTAATATGAGTCAAGCACAATCTAGTTTTGTTAATACTAATAGATTTATAACTAAGAGCGATAATGAATTTATTCCTAGCTATAATCTAAATCTTATTAGTAGTCAACAAAATACTCGTGCTAGATTATATGGTTATACTGATGTAGTAGGTAGCTTCGATATGTCTGATATGTCTGAAAAGAATGTAGAAGCATTTATGAAATTGTCTCCTGCAAATAAAATAGTATTGATTCAAAGATATACTTCGGATGATAATCTATTTAAAAATCTAAATGTAGAGTATAAAGGTCGTCGCAATAGTTATGATAGAATATCTATTATTGATAGTACTATATCTACTGAATCTCAATATCAGATGTTTCGTAATGCTTGGCATAGTAATAATCCTTTCGTTAAACTTACAGCTATGGACCTAGTAAGATATTCTATGGTAGTAGAAGGTTATAAGTTTAAAGGTGGAACAGTTAGTAAGATTATTCCTGTTGAGCTTTTATATGGACAGGATACTGGTATTGATTCTGATAATGGAGTTTCAACAGCTACTAATATTATTAATGATGCAGATAGAGCTATTAATAGTATGATTCAATATAGTAGCGAAAGCGGAACTTACGAAAGAGCTAGTAACGATGATAAAGCAATAGAGAAACTACGTGACTTGTTCTTTAGAACTAATCATAATAATCCTGATGTACTTACATTTGAGAATAAAAAATATAAAGAATCTAATAGAATAGTATTCAATAGACTTGGTGTAGGTATGCTTTCTTTTAAAGAAGCAAAAGAACGTGGAATGATTACTGGTAGCGAAGATAATCGTAGATACCGTCATTATGCTAAAACTAATGATAATAACAAAACTCTAAGATTATATAAATTAGTATATGATAGAGATGTTGTATATATGCTTCCTACTAATCCATTAGAACAGAATGAAATCGGAGAAGTTAGTGTAAATCCTGATAATAATAGAATGTTTCTTCCATTAGATATATTAGAAGAAGTTTCTGTTAATCAATATGACCCTGCATTTATTAGTTCTGTTAATATTGCTATGAACTCTGATATTCGTAAATTTGTAGTTCTTCCTAAAGCATTTGAAGCTGGTGCTAATTTATTAATAGAAGAAGCATTTCCTAATAGTACTATCTTAACTTCCCCCATAAAGGAGCAACAAGTTGATACTTCTCGTAGATATATTATTGCTGCTACTGATAATCAGGTCATACTAGATACTATTGAATCTCTTGAAGCTGCTGGTATTACTAATTATGTTGTTGTAGCTCCTAATATGAATTATGGTAACATTCGTAGATTTATTAATGAACGTAATAATTCCGATATTGCAGCTAGGAGATTACAATCAGCTATGACTAAATTAGAAGCTAACGAAGTTCAACTTAGAAAGAAGAAATCAGATAATTCTGAATCTCCTTATTATGCACAACTTAAAGCTAGTATTAATCAGACTATCAACGATGTAAATGTTAACGGTGTTGGATTTGTTCCTGTTCTACAAACAGTTGTAGATAATACAGATTTTAGAGCAGGTAGTTACTTTAGATACGAAAAAGAAGGAGAAGTTTATATTGTTACTAATTTAGGTAGATTAACTAGTAAATCAGTAAGTCTTACTCCTGATTATATGTATAGTAAGAAAGTAACTATCAATAGTATTGCTCAATTACAATTCCCTAGACGTAATGCTATTACTCAAGTAGTTAAAGAAAATGCTAGATTAGATAAGTTTGCTAATAATAATATTATTCGTGTTCAGACAGAATCAGATTTCATTAATGAGGATATACTTGAATCTGCATTAGTAGATAACGATAGAGAAATCAATGATTATATTTCTCGTGTCATTGAAAGTGTTGAACGCAGTAATGCTAATGTTGAAGAAGCAGCTCTTAATGATGCGTTTCGTTCATTTGCAGCTATTGATTTACGTTCTAATACAGCTACTAAGTTAAATGATAATTTACGCGAACAAGCATTGAAGATTATCAATGGTTATACTAATAGACGTATTGATGATTTCTTATTTGATATTCATAATTTCTATACTACTTATGTTGTTAATTCTGATGGTACTTATGAATTAGATGAAAACGGTAATAAGATAGTTAAAGAGAAATGGAGTATAACTAATAAGAAATTATTTGACCGTATGTTAGAAGATGAAACATTGCGTACTCGTTATGAAATGTTCTTAGATGATATTAATAGATTCGTAGAAGATTATTCTATTATTGAAGCTATTCAACCATACGATATTGACGAAGCTCATAATGTAAGTGAAACAGAAGAAGAGATAGAAGGTCTACGTAGAACTAATGATATGCTTAAACAGATTAAGGATAAGTTCAAACGTATTAAAGATTTGGATAATGTAGTTAAACGTAGTACTAAAATGTACTTCGATAGTTATATTACTAGTCTTTCTAGTGACCCACGTGTACAATCTAATATGCTTAGTATTACAGAAGCATTTGAAGATGAAAACTTCTTCCAGTTTTGGTTAGCTGATAGTCAAGAGACACATATACCAATAGTTCAGATAGTTCTAAAACAGATGATGAATCAGTTAAGAACTAGTGAGATAGAAGCTAGAGACAAAAAGATAGCGTTTACTTCGGCAATATCGGCTATCATTGAGGACGCAAAAAACAACGGTATAGACGTGTCTCTGAACGATATTTTGGACGAAAATGGCAATCTTTTGCTGCCGTATAATGAAACGTTCACTGATAAATTAAGGTCGCTGAAAGAAGCTGTAAAGCTAGCACAAATCGAAGACCCAAATGGTCGGGACGGTTTAATATATAAGAAAGCTAAAGATGAACTAGAGAAGTTCTTAATAGATAACGTAGAGCGTGAATACGTCAAAGAGATGTATCAAGAATATTATAATATGAATCAGTTACTTAATAAGTATCCTGAAACTTATGTTAAGTTGATGAAACTATTGCATGAAGAAGGAGATATATTAAGTACAATGATTGATAATGATTATAGTACTCTGACTGTTCAGAATGAAAGACGTCTTGGAGAGATTAGAGGAGAACTTACTGAAATGCGTGCTACTATTGATGTTGATGGTAACTACAAAGAGAATTATTATGAAGCTAATGCAGTTAATAATTATCTATTAGCTCGTCGTCAACTTAATAATAAGTATAAAGAAAGTAAACCTAAAGATGCTTTTGTTATTCGTTATAAACAAGCTATTGAAGGTCTTCAATATCCGGAAACATCTGAAACTTATAAAGAATCGGCTGAATGGCTTAAAGCTAATACTGATTATAAATTAAAGAGTCAGTTCTTAGATGAATTAAAAAAGGCTTATATGGATACTCGTGCTGGTAATCCTTTTGATAGTTTTGTTCGTACTATGGCATACGGTAAGTATGATGAAACAGGAACTATTGATGGTACTAAGTTTACAGAAGTTCAAGTAGCTAACTTAAAGAAACATCAAGAACAAATGTTTGCTGCGGCAGTTGGTCGTGTTAAGCCAAATGAGACACAAGCTCAAGAATGGTTAGATAATCATGTAAGTTATGTCAATACTGTATATTACGAAGCTATGTATGTAGCTATGAATAAAATGGGTAAAGCAGTATTTGATAAATGGTATAATGATAATCATGTTCTTAATCCTATTACTAAAGAATACGAACCATTAGCTATTTGGAGACAAATGATAGTTAAGGATGAAGCTAATAATATGGAGTATAGTCCTAAATATAAATGGTTAGAAACTAAAGTTAAGGATAAATATAAGAATCCTAACTACGATGAAGTTAAACTACAACCTTCTACTAATAAATATCGTAATGATAAATATTATGGAATGAATGTTTATCAACAGAAGTTATATAATGAAGTAGATAGTCTTCTTAATGAACTTGTTAAAGATAAACGTAGTCGTGCTTATATTAATCGTGGTTACTTACCTAATCAAGCTGTTGAACAACCACATCAAGGATTTACTGATTATTGGCAAGACTTCAAACGTAGTCATGGTTGGTACGATACTCCTAATAAATCTGATATAGAACTTAATTTATATAAAAGATTTAGTAATGCTCCTATGTTACATAGTTTATCAGAGATTAAACTTCTTCCTATTCGTGAGAAACAAGAAGGTGAAACTACTGATGAATATCTAGCTTATGTTCGTGAAACTCAAGCTAAGAATAATGAGTTACGTAAACAAAGAGCACAGGAAAATGCAGAACGTAATAATCCTAATGTTCTTGAAAGACTTAACTCATTTATTGATAGTATGTATAATTTCAATACTCGTAATGATATAGCTAGATTAGCTAAGATTACTAGTAATCAACTACGTAATATGGATATTATTAAGAGAAATCCTAATGATAAACTTATGGATAATAGACTACTTAGTAGAATTACTGGTAAACAAGAAATACGTACAGCTAAAAGTGAAGATTCTAATATAGTTAAACACTTTGAAAATCAAGTTCGTAAATTAGTATTTAATGAGTTTGAAATGGATGAAGGTACTCGTTCTAAAGTATCTCGTGTTATGCGTAATATGGTATCTAGTAAGTTTATGATGTTAAATATTACTGGTGGTATTGCTAATGTACTATATGGTAAGACACAAATACAAATGGAAATGGCTGCTGGACAATTCTTTAAATACAAAGACTTCCGTAAAGGAGAAAACGAATGGATGCAGAATATAGGTAGTTATTTAGCAGATGCTTATAATGAAACTACTAATAATGAAACTAATGCTGTTATTAGACTATTTAATGTTATTGAATCTGATATGGTTACAGAACGTTATGGTAAAGGTAGTAATCCAATGGGTAAATTAGAGAATCTATTATTTATCCAACAGACAGCAGGTGAGCATTATATGCAGAACGCTACATTATTGGCTATGCTTCATTCTCATAGAGTTGTTACTGTTGATGGCAAGAACAAAGTAATGTCATTTGAACAGTTTGCTATGGGATTAAGAGAAGAAGCATTACTTAAAGTTCTTCGTAAGAATAATCCTGAATTAGTTAGTAAGTACGAAACATTTAGAGATAAAGTACTTGAATCTTATATTGAGAAAGAACGTTATGTTAAGTTTAAAGCTGATATAATAACTGATTTCTTACGTTCTGTTCCTAAAGAGATAAGAGAAGAGTTTAAAACTACTTATAAAGAAGATACTAAAGAAGAACAGAAGAAGTTTGAGAATCATCCTTCTTTTAGAGAAAGTCTTATATTGAAGAATGGTGTTGCCACTTTGAAACCTGATAGCGGTCTTACTAACGAAGATATTGCTGCTTTCCGTAATAAGGTTATATCTGTTAATCATCAGATACATGGTATCTATGATAAAATAGGTGCTAATCAGTTACAGCAGTCTTGGTGGGGAGCATTACTAATGCAGTTCCATAAACATTTAGTTCCAGGTTATCAAAAACGTTTTGGTTATCGTTTAGGTCACTTTGATGGCATATATAATGAAACTAGAGAATCTATTAGTAAAGGTACTTATGTTAGTCTAGGAGAATTTATAGCAATGCCATTTAAGAAATACTACGAACTGAATAATAGTAATGAACTTCAAGCAGTTCGTACTCTTCAAGGTATTGCTAAAGGTTATGCAGATTTTGTAGCTAATCTTACTACTTATTATAATATTCTTCCTGAATATGATAAAGCTAATATTCGCAGATGTTTAGGTGAATGGATAGCTATTACTAAAGCAGTAGCATTATTCGTAGTTGGTAAGCTAATGCTTGATGACGATGATGATTCTACACAAGTAGCAGATTATATCTTATATAGTGCTGACCGTCTAATGTCTGAAACTATTCAGTACACTCCGTGGGGATTAGCTAATGAAGGTAAGAAACTATATAGTCAACCAGTAGCTGCATTAAGTATTGCTTCTGATAATCTTAAATTACTAGAAGCCTGTTGTAGTTATATAATCACTGGTAATCCTGATGATTTATATTATAATTCAGGTACTTATTCCGGTGAGAATAAACTTAAAGTTAACATAATGAAACAGATACCATTACTTAATCAGATTAATAAACATCAAAGACTTGGTGCTAATAATAGTTACTATAAAGTACGTAGTAGTCCTTTTAGTGGTCTAGGTCAAGTTGTTGCTAATATGATTACTGGCGAAGATGAAGAATAACTAACTTAAATATTACAACTCATGTTAGAAGCCGGATTGCTTGTGAAAGTAGTCCGGCTTATTGTTTATATCAAAATAAATGCTACCTTTGTGGTGATTAAGTACCTACCGTCTCGGACTGTTGTACGGGATTCAGTATTATCTGTCTGACTAACTAGATTAGTTGCGTGTAGTGTGGAGAGCTAGGGAACTCGATTAGTCTTAGTACTTATAAGTACTATTTCATTTAGGCAGTGTCTCCGCCCTAGTGCAAAACCTCGGACGATAAATAGAAACAAAGCTACAAGGATTAGTAGAATGATTATCAATAGCGATTGATTTAGCTTCACTACCCGAAAAAGAGCCGAATACTATTTACTCCGTCTATGACCTCACTATACCCAAAAAGTTCCCAAATGTTCTATCTAACGAAGAACATCTCCATGAACACTATCCCCAATGCCGTTAGTATTATTGTTTGGAACACTATTATCAATATTAGCTTTACTATATCCCGCTAGCCTAACGGCTAGCTTTCTTCCCCCATAAAGGAGTTGGTTCAGCAGTAATTCCCCTCCTTTATGGGGGATTTAGCGAGCTTGCGAGCGTTGATAAGCCTAGCAACACAACTATCCTTAGTACGTTGGTTTTATCCAAGTACAGTTTAAAAAAAAGAACTATCAACAGTATTGCTACTATCAATAGTTCTAAGTTCATTCTTTAGCTCGCGTTATTATATAATATATGAATATTATAGCGGCTACTATTAGTAATCTATCTATTGTCATCTTTCATGTCTTTCTTAGCTCTTTTGTATCCTTTCATATAACCTTCTACGTAAGCTCTAGTACATAGATTTGATTGCATTGGAGTACAAGGTCTATAAATACAATTCTTACAAGCTCTACTAAATCCATTAGATTGATAGGCTTTTACTTTAATGCTTATTCTTTTTGTCATAGTATTATAAAATAAGAGTACCAGTATTACTACTAGCACTCTTATTAATGTATAACTAAAATGATTATTACTTATTCGTTCTTATATTTCTTCTCTACTTCTTGTAGTTTCAGATAAATACTATTACGAGCTTTAAGTTTTGGCAGACTAGCCGCATACCGCATAGCTTTACGAATTTGATTACGCATGAACTTCTTCTCCGACTTCATCTTTTATTTCTTCTTTTGGTTCAACATAAGGATTCCAAGTATTAACGAACTGATTAAGTTCAACTATGACTTTTTCTGGATTATAAGCATCATTATCAGCACTTGGAGTTATATCTTCAAGAATAACATGAAGAGTATTACTACCGTTCTTGTCTTGCATACGAGCTAGACTATTACACTGATATACCTTATATGGTACTTTAGGATTTACTACTTTAGATTTATTTCCATAAGTTTCTATGGATAATACATTATTTAATTTAAGCATATTTTTAGTTTAAATAATTATTTAGAATTAATACCGTATTTAGCCCATTGAAGAACAAAACCAAGATGTGCCCAAAGGTTATTAACAACTTCTTCCATAGCATATTGTTTGCCAAGTTTCTCACTATAATTCTTTGGGTCAACACAAGAAGAATGACGAACAGTATCGAAACCACTGCGAGTATGAGCATTAACAACGGTAGTCTTTTCTCCTATTGTTGTAACATCTATATCTGTAATAAAGTTCTCAACATCTTCTTTTAGAATCTTAGTACCGTCATTATCCTTAGATAAAACATAATAAATAGAATCTACTTCTTCTTTAAGAGACCAAGTTTTAGTACCATCTGGATAAGTAATTTCATATCCTCTATCAGTAGAATATAAAACATCGGGAACTTTATAACCAAGTGTTCTAGCTTCTTCTGCTATCATTGGTTTAAGTTCTAACATTTCAATATTAATTGCTTTCATTTAATTCATTTTTATAGTTAATATTATACCACATTCAGGACAAGTATCAATAATAATATCTCCAAATGTTAGTGCTAGTTCTTTATCTTTATCACTTATAGTAATTTCAGAACAACAATCAGGACATTCGTAGACTATATTATCTTCTTTAAAATAAGCCTCAATCTCCATCTTTTACAGCTTTAAAGTTAAGAATAAAACTTTCACAGCTACGACAGAACTTTTGTCGCTTATCATTAACATAAAGAAAGGCATCATACCAATCTCCATTAAGATTATTTTTACTTTTAATCTTAGTAATAAGAGTATAAATATTACCAGTTTTGATATGTTTAAATTTATACCCTTTATTTCTAAGTATCAAAGCATGAGTATCCGAAGTAAGTACAATCTCTTCCATTATTTTCCAGTATGACCAAATCCACCTGTACCACGTTCAGTAGTTCCTAACTCTTCAAGAGTTTCAACTTCATCCCAAGTAATCTTCTCACGACGACGAACAAGAAGTTGACAAATACGGTTGCCTTCTACATAAGGACAACTTCCTTTCTCACTCATCTTATTAAATTCTTGCCTAGCATACGTAATAAAATTATAAGCATTTTCATGTTCACTATGCTTAATAATATCGTTAAAAGCATTACCAAAATTATTGATAATTCTTATTAATTGGCGAGAAGTACGATTCTTAAAGATTACAAGAAGTTCTCCTCTATAACCAAAGTCTAATGTACCAGGAGTATTAGGCATATAAGATTCTGTTTTAGTATTACTACTACGAGGACGAAGTTCCATTTCATATTCATCAGGAAGAGCAAAATGTAATCCTGTATGAATAATAAATCTATCTTTATCTGCATCATATTCTATGCTCTTAGCATAGACATCACAACAGGCATCTCCTTCTTTACCATAAGTAGGTAATGGAACAGATTTATCTTCACGCCATACTTTAACAGAGACATTATCAATGTCTCGTTCTAGTTTTTGATAAAGTTCATCTTGAGTTAATAAACCAGCGTTAAATTCAATAATAGCATTAGCTATTGCTTTACTTAATTTACTCATTGTTTTCTAAAAAAGTTAATAATTTATTATCTACTTCTATGCCATAAAGTGCATCTATTATATTTTTAGTAGATTCACTCATAGGTTATTTTCATAATTTTCATTTTTAAATTCATGATATTTACATTCAACTAGATAAGATGGTTTAGTTCTACCTAAGAAATATGTATCATTAAATGGACAATCACATTTATAAGTAGAATAACACATACGAGTAGGATTTACTTTCACACAATTAATACAATTACCACAAGTTCTTATTTTCTTTTTATTCTTCATAATTTACTCATTATAATTGTTGTTTTTAAATTTATGATAAGGACAATCAGTAGGACTACTAGGTTTGTAATAACTAATATATGACATTTTTTCATTATCACAAACATATACCTTATTTCTATATAAAGTAATTTTCTTTCTACTAGATAAATAAGCACAGTTACCACAAGTTCTTACTTTATTCTTCTTTTCCATATAGATACTTTAATAAATGAACAAACCTGATTATAAATATTACAAATAGAACATGACCTAATATTGGAATAAAGAATAAAACACAATTAAGAGTAACTGTACTTATTACTTCATCATCTAGTCTTTCCTTAGTAATCTTTAGTGCTATTGCAGTTATTACAAACTGAATAAAACATTCAATAACAGGGACATCTAATAAGATTGTTTTTAATACGGTTTCTAACTCCATTCTTTACCACAGTTAATACATTTAAAAGCAATTGGGTCATTTTCCTCTTCCCGTGGAACTTCTTCTAGTCTAGCACCACAATTAGGACAACGTGGAACAGTAAATAGCCCAATTAGTTTTTCAATAAAAGTTCTTATTCCCATACATTAGCTAGAGCATAATTAAGAGCTTTAAGACTAGTATTATAGTCTCCCTCGAACACAGTATTCTTGAGACGAAGTTCATCAGTCTTATACTCTTTAACATTAGAGAAATAACCAGTAACAGCATTATAAGCACCATAAGCTGTACCGACTAACTGTCTCTGACCTACACCGTCTTGATAATACTCGAAAGCATCGCAAAGAACATTTAGTTTTTGCATAGATATTTCAGCAGCTTCATAAGCAGAATTATCTCTACGGAATAGACCATTATACAAAGCTAATTCATCTACTCTTTCAAATTCTTCCCCAGTAAGGAAAGTTGCAGAGAGATACTTCTTTACTTCTTCATCTGTTACTTTAGTCTTATATAGAACCTGATACATCTCTTCTTCTTCTTGTATTTTACGTTCAGTAAGACCTAATATTTCAGGAACAGTAAGTATCTTAACATTAACACCTTTATTATGTCTGAAAGATATATAACTTTCAGCAGACATTCTAGCTGCATGAAGAGCGTTCATACAAATAACTCTTACAGGAGTAATCATCATTTGTACAGCACTACCACCGTCATGACTATTAGTAAAGACAAAATAATGTTGGATAGTATCATTCTTACCACCAATATTAATTTCTTTATCAAATGTAGCTGACATGAATATCTTTTGTCCGAAACCAAAGTATCCTGCACGGTCTAGTTTTACTCTACCATCAAGAGCATCATCGAAGAAACCGAAAGCCATTTGATTCTGTACTACTTCATAACGAGACTTTACTTTCCCAAGAGGAATATTAGTATCAGTACGATAAGTTGCAAACTCACCAGGAACATCAACAAATTCAAATCCATTAACTACATTTGGAAATATAGAACCGTCACGACTAGCACCATTATCATGTGCTGGCATTTTAGCAGATAGTTGACATTTAGCAACTGTATAATCAAGTTTAGCTTTTACAATAGCTTCTTCTGTTGTCTTACAATCACTAACGTCTATACCAATTTTACCTCTCCATGCAACTCCACGTGCTTTAAATTTACTTCTGTAATTTGAATCTTTAAAATCGAATGTCATAATCTATAAGTTTAAAGGTTTTCTTCAATAGCTGTAATTGCTTGTTGACGAGTACAGCCATAAGTATCTATAATCTTTTGGATAAGTTCTTCTACCCAATCTTCTACTTCAAACATATTATTTAATTATTAATGATGTATTACTTTCTTGTTTAGCGATAGTAAGATTAGCATTTAAATCTAAGTTGGCTGCAACAGCAGACTTACTAGTAGAAGATTTAAATTCTACCTTATGAGGATTCTGTCCAATCCATTGAGCAAGATTGAAATTAGTAACATTTGCTAGTTCTGATAAACGTATATTGATAGTTATTTCAGTATCAATAGCGAATATATCATCAGTAGTAACGTCAGGAATACTAAGGTCAACAGATTCTTCCTCCTCTTTTATGGGGGAAATTTCCGCTTTCATGTGAGCACTGATAATACGAGCAAGATACTCAATACTAAGACTTTCTTTAATTTCAGTACTTGCTAGATATTCAGTAACAATATCCATAAATTGACGGATAATATCAGAGATACGAATATCGTCTAATACAGTAATGGTACTATTACGAGAATAAATCTTATAAGTACTACCTTCAATTACTTTGTTACCGGATTTACCAGTAGAACCAAACATAAGAACGGCTTCAAGAATAGCATCTTTAAGACGTCTAAGAGTATTATCTCTTGTTTTCTTAATCTGATTAACACGAGCAACTTCGTCACTACATTCTTTAACGTCACATTGATAACGTTTAATTACTTGAAGATAATCAGCAATCTTATCTTTAAGATTATCTTCGGTAATACCTAGTTTTGCAACAAGTTCATCTGTTGCTTCACCTTCTTCGAGTTGCAAGATAATATCCTGCAACTCGGCTTTAATACTAAATAAACTACTTCCCATTATATCTTGATTTAAAATAAGGTTTATCTTTAGTAGAATAACACATATAACTAATAGGACAATCCATAGTTCCCCACCTTTCACAATCAGAACATTTAGGAGGACTATCCTTTTTAATTAGTTTTAATAGTCTATTTACTAACTTCTTTAGAACTTTCATTTTCAAATACGTTTATCGGATATTTACTTTTAATTTCAAGAACAGTTCCTTCAACGATAGTACCTCCTCTTTTAATAGCTCTAATACGAACTTTCCTATGATATGCAGCTTCTTTAAGATTACTTCCAAATTGATTAATTAATCTTTTATTTTTATAAATAGCTACATAAAGACCCATTTGATATTGTTGAGTAACTATCCCAACTTTACCAAGTTCTTTATCATTTATTACTGTTATCATATTCTTCTTTGATTAATTTATTCTGTTCAGATATAGCTTTCATAATAAGTTCACGAGAATCCCAAAGAGCTTCCGAACCAACACTTAGATAATAATGTTCTAATACTTCATCATTAGACATATTTTGAAAATCTACAAGATGAGGAGTATTCTTAATAACATCATCAAACTTATTAGTAATACTATTTAGAAGAGAATAAAGTTTATCACGAATAATAATATTGTTAGTATTATTTTGTCTAATTCTAGCAATAAGAGCAGGTATTATTTCACCGTTTTGCATTATCTAATGATTTAATATATTCCATAGCTTCTTCACGAGAATAACATAGTTTATCTAACTTAATACTACGTTCCCACCCATTACCGTTATTAGTAATAACGGTCACACCATACGTACCTTTAAAGGTAATACCATTAATCTCTCTATTATAAAGTCCATGTTGATTATCTTTTTCGGAACAACTAAGTTCGATAATATGATTTCCAACAGTATGATAACTATCAACAATAGGAGTAAACACATTAGTTCCTTTAATGACACTTTGAAAGATTTTAGCTCTATCCATACTATTTGCTTAATAATTCGTCAAGATAAGAATCTAAATTTTCAATAATCATATCCAGACAATCTAATTGTTTCTTAAATAACATCAGATTAAAGTTACCAATATAATTATCTGTTCTACGAGTATAAGAAAGTCGACAATCTTCGTAATTGCTATTAGCTTCTATACGAGTATTTTTTAACTGATTAATAAGATTAGTAAGAATGAATACTTGTCTCTTCTTATCTTTCTTACTTATTTCAGCTATAACATCTGAAACACTTTTTATTTCATTTTCCATACTTACTTCCAGTTTGGTTTCTACACCATTCAATATTAGTATAATGATTGTTAGCACTGTTACCGTCTTTATATCTAACGTATTTATATACATTAGGCTTAGGATTAGTAACAAATGCTTGAGCAACGAGAGTAGCTATAAATAGCTTGGCACTATTACCATTGTGAAACAATGTAACATGAGGTCGTTCACAACCTTTACCACGATACCATTTAAGATAACGCTTACGATTATCAGACCAAACTCTTCCGTCTTCTCCTATACAATAGTTAGGAAAATTAGGAATAGTAGCGAATCTAACTGAATTTTTAACTTCTTCCATACTTTCTATTTAAATAACGTGCACGTTGTTTAGCTTCTTCATAAGAATATACTTTCCTATGCTTAGCAAGATAGGCAAACAAATCAAGAGGAGCATAAACACCAGTAGTCCTTTTAATCTTGCCATCAAGATAATTGTCGATTTTCTTAGATAGTTCTTCACGGGTTATTACGATATATATGAATCTAATATTGTTTCTATATACAACATTATCATCAGGTTGTTTAACTACTATATATTTAGCTTTTATTTGCTTTTTCTCCATTATCGGTTTTACAAATATAATCAATCTTATTATCAGAGCAAAGAAAATCTTACTGTTTTTCAGCATACCAAGAGAACGATTCTAAGGCTCACTGTTAAACGCAATGCAAAAATAATATAGTTGTTCAGGTAAATATACTAAATCGCACAGACGTAAGAAATCGGGCGTTCTCGTTTGAATCCCCCATAAAGAAGTGTCTCGTCTGTATATCTCCGGCAGTCCTCTTTGAGTATAAGCTAACGAACTATCTCACAACCAAGACATACAGTAGAAACACTATCTTTATAGGGGAACAACAAAAAGCCCTACCGCTAATCTCTCGACTAACAATAGGGCAAGGTATCAAACCATGACTTACTTTAATAACAACTTATATACTACAAGTTCATTATCCTCTTCTTCTTTTACTAACTCAACATTAATATCTGTTTTAACACGAAGACTTCGTATTATATCAGAAGCAGAAATAGAATAATAACCATAATCTGAAACAGAAACATTTCGGCATTGACCTTGAACATTCTCTGTAAGAAAACCTAGATACATAGATTCTTGTCCTTCTTTTGCATCGAACTTAATCATCAATAGCATCTTTAGTTTATCTTTTAGATGTATGTCTTTTATTACAAGTTTCTTTTTCTTATAATCTATATAAGATTTATTATAATTAACTTTCTTCTTCGATATTATTTGGTAATCTAATAGACTCATCATCAAGTATTTTTATAACATTTCCGTGCGAAGGGACTTCTTTAACACCTGACCTACATCTATATTCAGCAAACGCTGTCTTACCAATTAGTTTATCTTTATTAATAAGATAACTTTCACGAGTAGAAGCATCACCAACTGGCATACATTCAAATGTTTCACCATTAATATCATTACGAAGAACAAACTTACTAAAGTTAGGTCGTTTAGCTCCTTCGGGAATAATATCTATGATTTTGAACTTACCGTCTAATATTGGTTTACTTTTGTACATAGTAGAATTACGTTTACCAAACTGATATGTAGCGTAAGGATTACGAAGAATAGCTCCCTCAAATTTAGCTTCAACAAAGATGTCTCGATATTTAATAACATCTTCATCTCCGTTAACATTATCATAAGTATGAATAAGAACGAAACGATTCTTATTATTCATGTGATAATCAAGAATAGCTTTAGCATTAACGTAATTAGGCATCTTAAACTTACCGAACTCTGACTTCAATAATGATATACGACTAGTTTGAATCATATCATCAACAGCTAAGTCATAACACCAAAATTGAAGAAAACGATTATATGGGCTTTTAAGATTTTCAGCAGCACTTAGAATATCATTTAGTTCAAGACCGGGAATATATAGCTCTCCGTCTAATACTAAACCTTCTTCTAACATACGATTGAATAACTTATCGTTAATAACTTCATCAAGCAATACATTCTCTAATACTGGGCACTTATATTCAAGTCCTTTACGACTATGAAATACAAGACCTTTAGTTTTAAAGAATCCTTTACCACGCATAACAGCTGATATATTACAACGAACACCATTAATCTTAACTTGAGCTAACAAGTTCTGTTCATTATTATATTCATATATCTTAGCTAACATAGGAAGAACGAATCCTTCACTATTAGTATTATACTTAGGAAGATATGCCTCAAGATAATATTTAAAAGCATTAACATCAGGTATTTCTTGTGGAGCTGAATCATATAATTCAGATAATTCCATACCTCCTTCTCTACGTTTAGCAGCAACAATAGTTTTCCATTCTTTCTCTACACCTCTAGGTGGAACATATTCAGAAGTAGTTCCTTCTTTACCAACAATACCATACTTTAGTATTATCTTATGTCCTAGTATTTCGGCAGACCAAAAGATTGGTTTACCTTGTGCATTACGTTTATAAAGAGTAATACTCTTCGATTCACTCATAATTCTTCGATTTTATATTTATTAGGTTGTTCACGCATAAGACCAATAGCAACTGTCCTATCAATAATCATAGATTTACCTGTTTCAATAACAACAATTCTAACTTTAGGATTGATAGGAGATGAAGCAACTTCCCGCTCCTTTATGGGGGAAGATTTAGTGATTTGTTTACTACCAGTCTTAGTAGTTCCCTTTTTCTTTTCATAAACAATAGGAGGATGAGTTTCTTCATATTTAAGATTAGATTCATGAATCTTTTCAAGAGATTCTTTATCATATCCTAAATATAAGAGAGCTTTCATTATCCATCTATATCTAAAATGAATAGTTTGAATATAAGGATAATTAGGTAAATCTAATTCATGTAAATAATCACGTATAGTAGCAGGAATACCTTTAGTATTACAATTATATCTAATCATCCTAATGTCTGATTCGTCTAATTCGTAACTAAACGGATTTATGTTTAACTTCATTTTTAGTAAGTCTTACAATTATATACTTTTTAGGTTTACCTATTCTCGCATGATAGAACTTGAAACACTTTAGATAATCAGTACTTTCAGTCCACTGTATAAAGTTTCCTTTAGATACAGAAGTATTATCTTCATAGTTATACTCTCTAGGTATCTTATGAGAACTATATAAATCTTTAGCTAGATAATCCTTAATAACTCTTACGTGTTCAGGATTATCAAACTCAAAATTACCATAGACTTTTATCTTAGAGAAGTCTGTTGGAGTACCATCAGGCAAACTAATACGAATTAATCTATTCGGATTGTCTAACAGTTCTTGTTTAATCTTGTTTAGATACTCTTCCTCTTCATCTGTTAGAGGATACATAAAATAATAGCTATAAACATTTTCGCCATTGCCGAAACTATTTATAGCTACTCTTTTTAATGTTGCGAATGAATTAAAATTAATCACTCGTCTTTCTTCTTGTGCCTTTGGAAGTGGCACATATTCTTCTTCTCTACTCATATTCAAATAATGATTCAGTTTGTTCTATAAATGAATTAATAGTTTCTTTAGAATACATAGTAATTAGCTCTGAAAAATCTTTAGCATCATAACTTCTAGGAATAACAATAGGTATAATACCATATTCTTTTCGTAACCTACGAGCACCACGTACTCCTGTCAGGTCGCAATCGAAAAATGAGATAAGTATTCCACTGTCATTTAGCTTAGATTGTAGCCAATTATATTCGTAATTTTTAAGAACGTAACTCTCCGAAGTGACATTAATCACTCCTATTTGAGACTCTGACAAATTCCCCCGTAAAGGATAGGAATGTAACCAGCTACTTAATGCTAGATTATCCTTATACGACTTAGTAATAATAATAATATCATATTTAGGTTTATCAAGATTAAGTATTCCAACAAGACCATTATGATTAGTTATGAACTTGATTTCTCCTTTACTTCTATCACGAAGAGGGAAATAACATTCGATATTATAAATACCGTTACTATCTAGTCCAGTAACATAAGCATAACAAGGGTCTGATTCCTTATATGTATATTTAGGATTTGGTTGACAATACCTATTAATATACATTTGGTCAACAGGATAGACGAAATGAGTATTAAGCCAATGTAGACTAACTCCCCATTGTCCCCAAATATTCTTATCGTTATTAGTCCAATTTCTAGTAGCTACTTCAATAATTGGTTTACTAGCTTTGATTTTAGATATTACTTGTTTAAGTAAGATTTCATTCTCTTCATCTACTTCTCCGTCATATATTATCTTGCGGAAAGTATAAGCGATATGCTTTAATATATAATAGAAATCTGCTTTATTAGCAACATTTATATGACGTCCGGTTTTGAAACTTAATACATAAGCTACTAAATCGAAACAATCACCAAAGAAAGAACCATTAAAATCACGAGCTTTTAACTTGTGTTTATTATTGAAAGCAAAACCAAATGTTGGATGATTATCAACGCGCAAAGGAGAACAAATAAGTTCATTGTTTTCTACACAATTATTAACTACGGATATAGGTATTCCCATATACTTAGCCATAATCATTTCTTGACTAACCTTAGATAATATAAACTCTTTTGTTAAGTCTTGTCTTATTCCTCTACGCATAGTATAATTAGATAAAATAAGCCTAGCTTTTACACTAGGCTTATAACATTATTAACGAAATATATTTGGATTACTTAGAATGGAAGTCCACCATTATCGTCTCCATCAGGAGCAAAAGCAGAACCTTCAGTTGGATTAAAACCACCTGCCGCACCAAAGTTTGGCATACCACCCATTCCTGGCTGAACAATACCTGCACCCATAGCAATACCACCAATACCAGCAGCAGCTGCTAGATTAGGAGCTTTCTTTTGTTTTGATTGAACACCTTCCATAGGAGCAATACGTTCTTTAGTAAAGTCAAATAACAAACTTGGTTCTCTAAAATGGTTAGCGTCTATCATGAACTTTTCTTCAAAGATTCCTTGACCTACGATATTCGGGAATACCAAGTCACCTTCTTCTGAACCTTGACCGGAGAAAGCCCAATCACCTTTGTTCTTGTAATAACGATTAAGTCTGAACCAAAATTGTCTCTGATTACCTGCTTTATCAAGTAATGCAGACTTACCGTTTTCACCACCTGTTTCAACAAGTTTAACTACATTGTCAAACAGAACTCCCCATGCTTTGATAACATCTTCTACTTCAACCGGTTCATACTGACCATTATCATCATAGTCAACATAACCAAGTTCAAGCATTTCAGATTCTTCATCAGTCATTTCACGACCTTTGAATACAACTACGTCAAGGAAGTGTTTAATCCAAGCAAAGTCCATGTTGATAAACTTCTCTTTAGAACCTCCAGGAATGTAATCAACATTACTTTCATAAGCCCAGAATGTTTTACTTGCAACACGAACATCAACAGGATTAGTATGAAGAGAAGTAGCTTCAATAATAAGCTGTGGAACAGCTTTTCCGGCAAATGCGGGACGCATATTGCTTTCTTCCTTCATAGTTACCCAAGCAACACGAGCATGAAGATTACCAACGAAAAGCCAAATGTTATTGATGGCATCTTTGTGAGAGAACTTCTTACGAGAAGTAGTTCTAGTCTCATTACTAATACCTCTACGACGTTTCTTAGGTGCAGCAGTTGCAGCATTAGCTGATTGATTAACTACTGGTTCTTCTACTTTAGCAGTTTCTTTTTGAGTACTCATAATTTTGTTTTATAAAGATTAATACTAACAATAACAAGTTGTACAGGCTTGCTATTGCTTATTGCAAAGTTTCCAAATATAATAAATTTCTAAATTATAGCCAAATAAAAAAGAGCTAAATTCAATTAAGAATTTAGCTCTTTACAACCTAGCTAATTACCGAAAGAAGTTGTTACTTAGAAGATTGACGAACGGCAGGTTCTTCATCAGCTTTGAAAGAAATCTTGTAAGCGTTAACTTCAACAGTTTCTTTTTCATCACCGATAACTTTACCAGTTTCAACAGCAACAACGAACGGTTCGTTCAAGTTAACCTCGAAGATACGGTTAAACTTCTCTGCTTCGTCACCGAGATTCTCTTTCAATTCAGCCCACATAGCAGAATCAGAGAAGTTCAACGGCAAACCAAGACCGTTAAGATTGGAAGAAGTAGAAGTACGAGCACCGGAGTAAGCACGAGTAGTAGGATTATAATCATCAATAGTGATTTCTTCTACTGACTTACCAAGTTCGGCAGCGATTTTCTCTTTGTTCAGTTCAAATGCAGCAGCTTTCTGTTCAGCAGTCATACGAACACCTGCAAGTTTAACTTCTCCGTTCTTCTCGAACAAGGGAACACCTTTACAGATACCGTATTCACCGAAAGTCTGGATAAGAGCAGAACGAGCAGCTTCTGTACCGAACTCAACATTGTTCTCTTCACACCAAGCCATAACGTCAGCATCACGTTCAGCAATAGCTGCATCAATATCAGCAATATTACTAACGAACTGAACATTATCTCCGGGAATAAGACCCATAATACGAGTAACAGCAGCAGCCAAAGTAAACTTAGCTTTAGTGCTATTAGCTGTCAATGTAGGTTCGTTACTAGTTTGCATTACTCTCTTACCGCTTTGTACGGCTGACATTCCAAATTGAAGTCCCATAGTTGTAAAAATTTAAATGATTAATAATTATTAATACTAGGCATAAAGCCCATTGTTATCTTAGTTTTTGTCTTATTTCTTATCTATTAATAGTAATAGTTAGACTTCTACTACTATTAAATCTCAATAATATCAGCATCATTGATACTCATATTATTTACTATCTTAGCTTCTGTTGTTTCCATACAACCAAGTATAACATCAGCAGCTATATCACGAGCAGCAAGTGTGAAAGCTCTATGACCGATAAGTGTTCTCATATATTTAGTATAAGTGTCTTTACTTGCAAGACCGGCAGTTACAGCATCACTATAACTAAAATGTCCTACACTAGTAATAACTCTGTTATCCACTATACGAGTAAGTTTATATTCAGTAATATAATCACAAGGAACATTAGGTATTCGGAATATTGGAACTAATCCTTTAGCTACAACTTCTTTAGCTTGTTGTTGATTAGCTACAACTCCGAACTTATTATTTAACTGATATTCCTTATATACATTACCATTATAATCTTGATAATTTCTGACTGGATAAATACCTACATCATCATTATCAGAACTAGTATTATATTCATCAGCTTCTTTTTTGCTTTTGAACCGCCTACAATAGTCAGGTATCTTACTGTCTATATAAACATTATTACCGTCTGTATATTCATACAGAGCTATATAATCTTTTGTACACTCCCATGTTATAGCTGCCTTCAATAATAACGCTTTAATTAAGTGAACGTCTAATGTAGTTTTACCATTTATAACTCCTAGATGTTCAATACAACTAGTAAATGGTAAACCTAATTCTTTAGCACGACTATATATTGCAATACCATCTTGGATGGTTTTAATGCCGCACTTATCACTAGACATCACTGACCTAAGATACAACTCTAACTTACTCCTATCATCGGGATTGTAAATGTCTAGGGTATTAAGAGCAGAAGCCATAACCATACTATTATTATTTGGTTTTGCTTTTGGTTCTGTCTTAGTTAGAGTTTGTTCATTCTCTGTTTTTACTTCTTCCATTATTTCAAAGGTCGCTTATTGATTACACTACAAAGATACTAATTTCATTTGTAATACCAAACATTAGTATCTATTATTCTCCTATTATGAAATCATTTTCACTATCTTTAACTATTTCATAGTCTCTTCCTCCTTTCGTCTCTATTAGCTTTTTCTCTTCGTTCGTACCTCGACAATATATCTTATATATAATATTAGGTACAGAACTAAAAGATAAGTTAGGTATTCTATATTTTAAGTCTCGTATTGAGCTACAAAGCGGAGACGTGAAAATAACCATATCCACAACTCCGATAAAGCTCGTATCAATAGAATTATTTGCAGACAATACTTTCATATAGTCATCGTTGAATAACTGCAAATTTCGCGTTCTCTGCGCTTGTGCCTTTATGATTACTGGCTGTCCGATTTTAGCTCCGGTCTTATAAACCTTTGGTTTTCCTTGCTTATCATACGCCTGTATTCCTTCCATATCGTTATGGTAGTTTCCGCAATAATCATACTGTAATATACTTATCCCAGTTTGGAATATCTCACCATTTGTTATAATGGATTTACCTTCATACTTTATATTTGCATTTAAGTACTCTGTTATCTTACTGGCAAACACTCCATTCTTGGAAATAATAAGTATTCTTTTGCCTACATTTTCCTTAACTATATCAAGTATAGCATCTAACTTAACAATATTATCAGTAACTATCTTAGTTCTATCTCTAATAATATTATAAGTTTGAGTTACTCTCTCAATTAAAGCACTAGGATTATATAACTCATCTATCTTACGACACATAGCATCAGTCATATCCATTTTAGCAGACCAACCATTACTCTCTGCAATTTGTAATCTACAAGTTTCAGCAGCAATATTAAGTCTAGGATTACCATTACGACATTCTTCTAACTTTTCAAATGTACCAAATATAGTAACACTTTCATTAATATATTGACTACATCTATCATAATAGATTCTATCAGCATCAGTTAGAATAACACCCTTTTGGTACTCCTTTATGGGGGAATGAATAGAACGATTAATTAAGTGAGCATAATTAATTTCATATACTTTAGGTGCGTACTTATACATAAGTATAGCATTATCTGCAACACTATCAATAGCATTAGTAGCAAGTAGTTTAAACTTAAAATAATTACCACTATACTTCTCTGCAATCTTTCGGAACTTCTTAACATTAATAGTAATAAGAACATCTTTATGACTATTAGCACTCGGCTTATATGGAGAATGTTCAACATATTCACGAGTAAGTATAAGACATCTCTTATCAGTAATTAATTGTTTATGAATTTCCTTTAGTTCAGAAGTGTTATCAAGATAATAAGTAATGTTAGCTCTATCTTCCATAGTCTCTGTTATTATAAGAGACGTTAATTCAGGAGTTTTAGCTACCATTTTATCAAGCACCATAGTAACGAAATTCATTACACTTAATGGTTCGGATAGAATAACACTACCCACACCTTTGTTAGCAGACCATTTATTAGCAGCTTCATTATAAATATCGGTTACATCATTCATAATATAAGTTGTTCTTTATAATATTTAGGATTAGCTAGAACATAACTAACATTAAGAGGACTACGTAATAGAATAATATCAGTATGTTTTAATAAGTCCCAACCATAACTATTAGTCATAGATAAGATTAAAAATCCTAATACTATATTATAACCTACTACCATTCCTTTAAATTCACCATAGTTTATTTCTTTTCCTAGATTAGCTATACATATCTTTTTTATATCCATTTTATTAATCGAATAAAGTATTTCTCATTCCATAGTATTTCTTAACTAAACGTTTACCTTTACCTTTATTATTACGACTTTGTTCTATTGGTTCAATAATAGCCATAGCTTCATTATAATAATATAGATAGTTAACATTTAGTTCAGATATATCAGTATCATCAACAGTATTACATATAGAAACACGTTGACCTGCACATAGAGAACTCTTTTTAACTTGTTCTTCGTTATGCTCGTTCCAGCCCATGCTCTCGACTTTCATCAATGTTCCCCCCGTAGAGGAGATGTAAAACCTTGTATTCCTTTGCACTATATCTGTTACTATCTTTCCGTCTATAACATGAGTAAACTCTAGTCTATACTTATGATTAACATTTTGAGTACGACAGAAATCAAGAATAGATTTAGCATTTCTAAGAGTTTCCATAACAGGAGTACCATTAATAAAGTATTCAGTAACACATTTAGCTACAATAGGAGAATTGTATCCTTTAGATAAATCTTCTAGGAACATCTTGGGATTCATTCTGCCTTTGAATTTACTACTACCTCCACGTTTAATAGTAAGATAACTATTAACACCTTCGGTTACATACTTTGTATAATATGTAAATTCTAGCTCTAATCCTAGATGTTTCTCCCACCAATGACATATATCATCGGCAGTTTGTTCTAATTCTCTAGGAACAATAGTTACAATACCATCAGTATTAGCACTTATAACATGAATACCTGCAAGTTCAAGTTTCTCTATTAACATCAATAAGAATAATTGTCCGTTAATAGTTACTTGATACATTGCTTTCTTATCGCATAAGAATGACTTCTCACTTCCCATTTTACCAAATATACCAGCATTTGCTACAATCTTTAAACAAGCAGCAGCAGTAGCGTGTTTATCTCTCTCTTTATCATCAAGAGATTTATCTTTGGCTAAATGCTTATGTTCTAGTCGTTCATCGACAATAGTATCAGCTATACGAAACCATGCTTTAGGAATCAAGTGTTTCTGACATACTTTAAGACTACGTATCATGTTTGGATAGTAGCTTGCTCATTTTTTGAATAGAACTTTTAAGATAATTAGTTAGATTATCATTCTATTCCTCATTGTCTCCAATGAGATTAGACTATATCTTTTCTTGCATATCTCCATTGAAATCCATAAGCTGACTTTTTACTACCATTACAAACACCTCTAATAGGTTGCGCTTTAAAAGTAGGATTTTCAGCAATAACTTCATTCATATTCTCATAAGTTTTAATGTCTTTATTAATAAGTTCTCCTTCACTATTAGGAACAATAAGATATTGGACTATCTTATGACTTTTAAGTTTAGACATTTTATCTCGATACTCTTTAGTTCTATGAGTATTTTTATGAGAACTTGCTAATTTCTTTGAATATTCTTCTGTACACCAAACACCAGTAATCTTTTCATTATAAATAGCATCAATACCATAATGTAATTGATAATAAACTTCTCTAGTATTTAGTTCTTTAGTTTCTTCAAGACATATAACTTTAAACTTATCAAGACCATATTTATTATAATCATCTTGTAACTTCTTATTAGTATGTCTATTATTTCTAAGTTCAGAGAAATGTTTACTTACTCTTCGAGATATTAAACTGGAAGAACCAATATATATCTTATTATTAATAGTATTTACAATACCATAAATACCTGAATAACTAAACTTAGAATATTCTCCATAATCAACAAAATCAGAGTTTCTTTTGAATTTTTCCATATCTTTACAATTTTAGGATATAAAGATAATAAGAAAAAATCACAATCGCAAGAATTGGGCATTTCGAGATTAATATAACTACTATTAACTCTACTCCTTTCGGATAGTCGTTGAACCTTTCTCCTATTAGGAGACTTGGCTGCGGATTGTCTAATACTACAACTTTTTACCTTACTAAAGTGATTAGCTTTACCATTATCTATATTACTATGATAACTTGGTATTGTAGTCTCTAAAGAGTTTCCCGCAATTAACCCAATTAAGACGCTGCTTAGTTAACGTCTCTATCCACTATTATGTGTTCGTCATCTTCAACATATACAGCCGGAATCTCGTTTGAATGTAGACCCCCTGTTGCGATAGTGTATGACGTGCCCATGAAGGTAAATTCCCTGTCAAATTCGCCCTTTTCTCCCCGTAGGGTAAGCGAACGTATGCCTGACAAAATATCGTTCAATTCAGGGGTCGAAAATGCGATTTTATCTGACAAAATTTCGGAAACTACGATTTTCCTACGTATTGTCTTAGTATCAATGAAGGCTTTAGGATGCAGACCAGTAAACTTACTATATAGTTTAACAATAACTTTATCAGCTATTGTACTTCTACTAGCAGAGAACACATCTACATTATATTCTTCACTAATACGATACCTTAAAAGAACTTCTTCTTGATTCATTCTAATTAGCTCGGCAACAATATATACATCATTGTCATTATAATCAGCCATTTCTTGAAGGTATTCTCTAGGTATAAACCGCTCAAACATATTACGATAATGAATATTAAGTTCTCTATCAGTCATTCCCTTAGCTTCGGGAAGTCTCTCGTGATAATAATGTCTATCTAAATCACCAATAGGTGGCATAGTGTACTCTTTTAGATTATACCATTTAATATTAATAGAAGTCTGTTTAAGACTCTTATGATAATGGTCTAGCCTAAAGATTTGGAATAAATCCAAGTCTCGAAATGCTACGTTATTACGTAGTATAAGAGAAGTGAAGTTATCAGTCCAAAGAGTATCATTATTAGAACTACGAATAACTCTCTGTGATGTTTCATATAAGAATGTGATTAACTTACTAGGCTTATCAAATTGATTATAATACATGAGCAATGCACTCAACATTAAGCGGTCGTACTTCCGATTATTATATCCGAAATAGTCTGCTTTCTGTTGTAACCAATATAATAAACTGAATAAATCAGTATCATCATCTTCATATAAAACAAAACGTTTCTTAGGTATTGTTTCTAAACGTTTCTTTATCTCTTTAACACTAAGTTTATCAATAATAGGAATAGCTTTTCCTTTATCATCAACACAATCAGCGAATGTTTTAAGATAACTACGTAAATCAACAAATACTACCGAGAAGTAATTCCTAGTTACTTCAACATCATAACACATTGAACTCATACTTATACTTATTTAATTACCATAACACAAATATAAACGATTTTTGCATCTACTACAAGCTGTATATAATCTACGAAGAGTATTATCTATATCTCCCCAAGGATTACCAGTACGCATATCAAATACAATATCATTTACATCTATATATACATCAGCATAAGTACTTCCCTGTGCTTTATGACTAGTAAGAGCAAAGCCATAATCTAAATCACGACTAAACTTAATTTTACCAGTAGACCTATCTAATAAATTTGCTAGTAATAAGTTTCTCTCTCTAAATTCATAATAATCTTTCCAACGTCTAGACTTCTTATAACTTTCTGCATTTATAGCATTTTGAATATACATTTCTCCTAACTTATAATATCGCATGACATTATTATAATTAGAATGGTCTACTACAAATAAAGGTTTAGTCTTAGTGCCACCATTGATTTGAATAAACGTAACATTGAATCCGAAGATTTCATCCTTATTAGTAAAATTCTTAATATCATGTATTATATAATCTTCAGAATTTACAATAATAGTATCTTTAAACTCATCAACAAAAGTATTATAAGACATTACTAAATCATTACGAGTTAGAATTGCTCTATCACTACCTTCAATGATATTTTTACGAATGAATTTATTCCAATCAGCAACAGACTTATTAGTATAAGTTATAAGACGACAAGTATCAACATCTTTAGTAAACTCTTCATTATAGAATCCGTCTATTACAAGAGATTGAAACTCGTATGCACCACAAGTATAATATCCTTTAGTTTGAGTTGGGTCAAAAGCATATCTATTCTTGTTGATATACTCTAAGAACTTCCAAGTTCTATTATCAATATCTTTTCTCAAGATTCTTAATAACTCACTAACAGGATTATCTTCTTCTTGTCTTACAATCTGACGAAGAGTATAGAACTTAATATTATCGAAACAACGTGAACGAGCTTCTTTAACAGGTGGTAACTGATAGTTATCTCCCATATAAATAAGCATACAACCGAATTGTTCACATTCTCTCTCTATTAGAGTTTTAAGATTAATACCAATCATTGATGCTTCATCAACAATATATAGTTTATACTGTTTAATCTTCTTTTCAGCTAATGGGTCAAAAGGAGGATTATTAACATCAAAATCAGTAACATCAGTATTAAGTCTTAAACCTAAATCACTAGCCACAGTAGACGTATTATATCCAGTAGATGTACGAAGTACACGAGCAGCTTTATGTGTAGGAGCTGCAAGTCCAATAACAGATTTAGCTAAACCACATCTTTTAATTACTTCGCGTATCATATAAGTTTTACCCGTACCGGCAGCACCAATAAGTGCTCGTTTATAATCACCTGCAACATAACCTTTCTCAATAAAAGCTACTAGGTTTTCATAAGCAATCATTTGGTCACGAGTAAAACTATTAAAGACTTTATCGTCTTTCTTAGCATCATCAAACTTTTCAAAATTCATTGCATTTCAATAAAAATCTATCAATATTATCACGACATTTAAGAATGTAACCTTTAACTGGTAATCCTATCTTAAAAGGTATATAACAACTAGGCATTGAACAATAAGCATCGGTACATCTAACAATCTTAGTAGGTCTACCATGATTATCTAACGCACGAGTATATATTGTTTTAAAGCCTTTACAAGAGTATGAACGTTCAGATAATACAACAGGTTCACTACCATCTTTAGGTTTGAACTTATATTGATTATCATGTAGAACAATAGTACCAATAACAATTTGCATTATTACTTTCTCACGAGGAATTTTCTTATCCTCATTAACTGCTGATAACTTAAAACTTAATCCCATAGCATTAAGGTTTAACTATTTGGTTAGCAATATAAGGTATTGCAGCATTCCCTTTACGGGGGAATATTTTATACTTATTAGTATTAATAATCCTAGGTAATGGAGTAATCTCACAACATCTATCATTATGTACATCTACAATAATACAATGATAAGAATTAACATCTCCATCGTGAGAAATAACAGCTTTAAGTCCTTCAAAATATACATCAAAAGTACTATCAGGATTAACACATTGTTTTAAATCTACAACCATATTAATTAGCTTTAGTTTTATATATTTCGTATAACTTACTAAATTCATCAGAAGGCATACAAACAATAGGTATATTCGTATGCATTTGTTCTTTAGGAACAATACAATTTCTAGCAGTAACGATTCTATCATCTTCAACAAACATTGTTTCAAGAACTAAACAATTACCACCATCTAGTATTTCCTTACATTTTGGACAAATATAAATATTATCTGTACCAAATACAAGAAGCTCATCGTCACAAACTAGACATTTGCCAGTCGTGACAATGAGCTTACCATTATCTTGTTTAAACTCGTTGAGCTTGGGCATAACTAGGAATACGTCTTCTTTCTTCCATCTTAACAAGTTTAACACTAGTACTTTCAAGTACATTAAGAGTAAAAGCTACTAACTTATAGCTTCTCTCATGCTTTCCGAATTTAATTTTCTTCTTAATCATTACGTTTAGTATTTAATTATTATTATTTAATAGGAGCATCTGACCGCTCCGCTTCGCTACGCTTTTCTCCCCCGTAAAGGAGTGACGTTTCTTGTACTTTCTTCTTTATTTCATTTAGAATCTTACAATTAAAAGTAATAGTTTCATTACTATATAAAGTTTTAATATAAAGCTCTTTAACATCATTATTATTAGATTCATAAATGAATAAATAAAAAGAAATACAATAAATCGGTTCAATATCACTACCATGTGAATTAGTATAAATATCTATTTTTCTCCGATTATCATCACTATCAATAACAGATACTTGTAACTTTTGAAGTTCTCTAAGTAGTTTAATAAATTCTTTTTTACTCATGTCGGTATATAGTTTTAATTAATAATCATAGAAAAGGAGAGGACGCTTCCTCTCCAAACTAAATAATTAAAATAACAAGAATCCTAATTCTATCTCACGACAGTAATTTGAATAAGGGGTAAAAACATAAAGTCGAATAAAGTTCTTCTATCTCACGACAGTAATTAATAACTTGTATTTTTAAACACAAATACTATGTATTTATAGCTGACATTTTACGAAGAGGATTTCCCTTACTTCAACCATTTGGTCAATGTTTCAACTTAGATTAGTCATCATCAGAGCTATCAAGAAAAGAAATAGTGCGATTCTCACGAACAGCACTATTATAATTCCATAAAACCAATAAATACTATTCTCACGAATAATAGATATTACAATACGACAAAAAATTTAATTTTAGTTTAACTAAAACAGATAAAACAAAATTGGCAAATTACTTATTATATATCTTTGTATAATCTACACAATAAAAATCAGGACAATCTTTAAGAAATAATTCACATATTCTACGAGCTTCATCTTTACTATTACCAGAGTAAAGAGTTTTAGCATTACCATTAAAAGACTTTCTTAGCTTATCATTCTTGTCTAGGAATACAAAATGATTTTCAGAACAATAGAATACAGAATAAATCGGAGCTTTACTAGCTTCATATTTAGCAAGAAGTTTATCATAAGATTCTTTAGCACTGTCTCTCATATCACTAATATATTTGATATAAGAAAGCATAATACTATCCCATTGTTCAACAGCTTTAATCTTATCTTCAATAGAATACTTACCATCAAGAATAGCTTCAAGAAGATTATTCAATCCTTTAACATTAAGATTTTCTAAATCTTCAAGAATAGCTTTATTAAATTCTCCTTTAATAAAAGCCTTACGATAATCTTCTTTAATAGAATCAATAAGATTAACATCAGAACCACTAGCTAAAGCACAAGCTAAAATAGCAGATATAATATCTTTCATTATAATAAATTTTTAAATTAAACAATAAAAAACTCTACTAACATTACTCTAATCTCACGACCTGAATAATCTTAATAGAGTGGAAACCGACATTCATTTAACCCTTTTGTGTCAGATATTAATTAAATAGAGTACGTATCGGTATTATACTAAACGTAAAATTACAACAGCAATAGCTGCAAGAGCAACAATAGAAGCGATAACAAAACCAGTAGTATTATATTGCTTCTTAGCTTTAAGCTCTAAATATAATTTATTTAATTTATCATACTTTAAAGCAAGAGTTTCATTAGAATCTTTAATACAAGTAATTCTATCTTTTAATTCTCTATTATTAGAGAACAATTGCTCATTAGAAGTCTTGAGATTAGTAACAGCTTGACGAAGTTTCTTATTATCTTCACAATTACTATCAAACATAGACTTATAATGATTAAGACCATTTTCAGACTTATCTAATTCTTTACGTAGACGAATAACCTCTGTCTTTAACTCATTGACAGTAGGACGTTTCTTACTAAGAATATCAACTTTTTCTTCCATAACTATTATTATTTAATTAATCTTCAATATGAGTTATATCTAAATCGAGGTCTATATTATCCTCGCTTAACGTATTGCCAGTATTCCAATTATTAGCCATCTCACAGTCGAGATAGTCTATATCAGCTACTATACCACAAATGGGAAACTCTACACCTTCGTCATACATAATTGTAAAATTTATAATGCAGGTGCAAGTATAGCGATAAATAATTGAAATACCAAAAAATACCGATAATTTTATTAATAAATACTAGTAGATACTATGTAACTATTATAAGTAGAAATAACATCATTAACAGGAATATTACAATTAATTAATGTATTAATAATTTCTGCTTCACGATTATTTCTACAATTAATAATAAAACCATTATCTCCAAATTTACGAATAACAGTAGGAGAAGTTGCTTCAACAAAATAAACAGTCATACTATCAATATTATATTCAATAATATCATTTAAATATTTGCGAAAAATATCCATAGGAGAAATACAATTCCTTAATTCATTAATAGCTTCACGAGCAATATGTTTTTCTCTAAAAGAAATTATAAAACTCTTATCAATACTATTAAGTATATTACAACCGCTATTATCGAGATTGTATTTTTCATAAGGCTTAAAATAATCTTTAAAAGTACGAAATGCTCTTCTATAATATTTAAATAAAGCAGTTACTTCAATTAAATCAGAATTTTTAGATTCAAGACTTTCTTGAAGATTAGTATTTGTTTCACGAAACTTATTTAGTTCATATTCAACATTCTCTAACTCAATAAGTCTCTTAGTCTTCTCTTCAATAATCTTATCACGACAATTTAACTCATCATTTAATTGAGATATACGTTGTCTACGAATATCAAGTTCATTAGTAAGACCTATTATCTGATTACGTAATTCAGTAACTCTATTATCAGCATTAGTAAGTTGTTTTTCGAGAAACTCTATACGTTCAGTTAACTCATCTTTATCAGAATTAGAAGAAGCAACATTAAGTTTATCTTCAAGCTGACTAATCTTAAATGCCTTATCAGAAACATTAATTTCTAATTCAGCAATAGTTTTCTCTAATTCAGAAATTCTATTAGATTCAGCAATAGTATAACTATTATCAATATCAGAAATCTCACAAATAGAAGCAAGACATTGATAATCTAAATCAATTATACAACCACTAGCTTCAATAATAGTAACTCCATTTGTATGAGATACAAGAGTTATATGCTTTTTATCATTTACAATAGCTTTCATAAATACAAGTATTAATTATTAAGAACTAAATTTTAAAAGTAATGAATCTCTATGTAATGTATAAGTTGAATAGAACCAAGAACTATTATATAAGTAATAATAGCTTGAATCATAGAGAATGTAATGCGAACCTTCTTAGTAATAAGATAGTTAAATATCAAGAAACAAAAGAATATAATTATCCAAATAAAGGATAGAAATACATGGAATTGATAAGTAGTCATACACCAAGAAGATTAAATATACAAAGACATATAATAAGTATAACCATAACAGCCATAGTAGATATAATCATAGACCAAATACTAGACCTTTTATCAATAATATAGTTATTCAATAAGATAGTAGTAATAACAAATAGTAATATAGTTATTACAAAGAAGTAAGGAGTATAATCCATAATGATATAAGTTAAAGGGTAAATAAATGATGTAAGATATACAGTAATGTCACTCCTTTATGGGGGAGACAAGCGAGCTTTGCGAGCGTGACAAGACCAGCTAAGTAACAATCCAAATAGTAATCCAGACAATAATAGTACTAATAGGATAGAATAGTAATAAAACGCCACCAGTTAGCGAGATAGCTCGAATAGTATTGGCGAAGCCAATGCTATGAAGCTCACAAAATAGACCCAGTAATATAATATATAATATACCTATTACGCGCGCATACATATACGTGTACATTATATACGTGCGTACGTGTGCGTACATTATATACGTGCGTGTGTACATGTGCGTGCGTGCGAGTGTGTTATGTTTATAAATA
>ERZ791571.55-NODE-55-length-109254-cov-5.657469_pt1 | contig 109254 bp, 118 predicted proteins | sample MGYA00509972_ERZ791571 | MGnify/ENA primary metagenome ERZ791571 (study PRJEB30046, sample SAMN00791936) | human gut metagenome | study: EMG produced TPA metagenomics assembly of the A metagenome-wide association study of gut microbiota in type 2... | reverse complement strand
TCGCGGCCGCCGCGACCGCGTCCCTGACCGCCGAAGAACATATCAAAAATATCATCCATGCCTCCGCCGCCAAAGCCACCGAAGCCGCCGCCGAACGGATTACCGCCGGCGCCGCCGGCAGTCTGCGCCTGTTCGAAGGCATCAGGGCCAAGCTGGTCATACTGCTGGCGCTTCTGCTCATCGGAAAGGACGCTGTAAGCCTCATTGGCTTCCTTGAATTTGTTCATGGCTTCTTCGTTGCCCTTATTGCGGTCAGGATGATATTTCAGGGCCAGTTTACGGAATGCTTTTTTTATTTCGTCCTGGGAAGCGGTTTTGCTTACTCCCAGTACCTCATAATAATCTCTCTTAGCCAAAACAGGCGCCTCCTAAAACTTTTCTAACGAATATTATTTAAGCATATAATGCCCAGATGCATGATGGCGGTTGCCACAGCAGCTGGGCACTAATATTATATTACTTTTTTACGTCTGTATCAACAGCACAGATGGTGCTTTTCACCCAACTCGAAGGCTGGTGAGAAGGTATCAGATGCTAGGCGAAACGACGACGGCGTACTTTTAGTACGTCGAGGCGTTTCAACGACGCAGATGGTGCCATCCTCTTTCATAAAAGACTGGCTAGAAAGTGCCGGATGCTAGGCAGGACGACGACGGCGTACTTTCAGTACGTCGAGGAGTCCTAACAACGCAGACGGTGCTTTATAGACAGGATTATTTCTTATCGTCGTCAACAACTTCCGCATCTACAACATCATCGTCAGCTTTTTTAGCACCCTGAGCACCTGCAGCGCCTTGTGCGCCTGCAGCACCCTCTTGTGCCTGAGTTTCTTTGTAAAGCTCAGCGCTCAGCTCGTACAGCGGTTTGGTCAGAGCTTCGGTATCAGCTTTAATCTTGTCGAGATCGTCACCCTTCATGGTTTCTTTCAGGGTGTCAACTGCAGCTTTAACCTTAGCGATTAATTCGTCCTTGCCTTTGCCTTCCATGTCTTTCATGGTCTTTTCAGCCTGATAGCACATGTTGTCGGCCTGGTTGCGAACTTCTACGCCTTCTTTGCGTTTCTTATCAGCTTCAGCGTTAGCTTCTGCTTCTTTTACCATTCTGTCTACTTCGTCCTTATCCAGGGTGCCGGAGGAGGTAATGGTGATTTTTTGTTCTTTGCCGGTGCCAAGGTCTTTAGCGCTTACGTTAACGATACCGTTAGCATCGATGTCGAAGGAAACTTCGATTTTAGGAATTCCACGCGGTGCAGCCGGGATACCGGACAGCTCGAAGCGGCCCAGAGTTTTGTTGTCTGCAGCCATTTCACGTTCGCCTTGCAGAACATGGATATCAACGGAAGGCTGGTTATCTGCAGCGGTAGAGAATACCTGTTTCTTAGAGGTCGGGATGGTGGTGTTACGGTCGATAATCTTGGTGAATACACCGCCGAGGGTTTCAATACCCAGGGACAACGGAGTTACATCCAGCAGCAGTACGTTGCCGGTACCTTCTTCACCGGAGAGAACGCCGGCCTGGATAGCAGCACCTACTGCAACGCATTCGTCCGGGTTAACTCCTTTGTAAGGCTCTTTGCCCATGAAAGCTTTGATAGCAGCCTGTACAGCCGGGATACGGGAAGAACCGCCGACCAGGATTACTTTGCTGATATCGCTTGTGGAAAGACCTGCATCGCTCATAGCCTGACGAACAGGGCCCATGGTGCGTTCAACCAGATCTGCAGTCATAGCTTCGAATTTAGCACGGGTCAGGTCCATATCCAGATGTTTCGGGCCGTCAGCACCTGCAGTGATGAACGGCAGGTTGATGTTGGTGCTCATAACGCCGGACAATTCGATTTTAGCTTTTTCAGCAGCCTCACGCAGACGCTGCATAGCCATACGGTCGGTGGAAAGGTCAATGCCTTCGGCTTTCTTGAATTCGTCAACCATCCAGTCCATGATTTTCTTATCGAAGTCATCGCCACCCAGATGAGTATCACCGTTGGTTGCTTTTACTTCGAATACGCCGTCGCCGACATCCAGAATGGATACATCGAAGGTGCCGCCGCCGAGGTCGTATACCATTATGGTATGGTCGTCGGTTTTATCAATGCCGTATGCCAGAGAAGCAGCGGTAGGCTCGTTGACGATACGCAGAACCTCGAGGCCTGCAATCTTGCCTGCGTCTTTAGTAGCCTGACGTTGGCTGTCATTGAAGTATGCCGGAACAGTGATAACTGCCTGGGATACGGTTTCGCCCAGATAAGCCTCTGCATCAGCTTTCAGTTTTTGCAGAATCATTGCGGAAATTTCTTCCGGGGAATATTTTTTGTCGTCGATAGTTACTCTGTAAGAGCCTTCGCCCATGTGACGTTTGATGGAGCTGATGGTTCTGTCAGGGTTGGAAACTGCCTGACGTTTTGCCAGCTGGCCAACAAGACGCTCGCCGTTTTTAGCAAAGCCTACAACAGACGGGGTTAAGCGGCTGCCTTCCTGGTTAGTGATGACGGTAGGTTCGCCGCCTTCCATAACTGCAACAACACTATTAGTAGTACCTAAGTCAATACCAATTACTTTAGCCATGATTTTTATCCTCCTGATTACTATCCTTCGGTGATGCGGCAGCTGCCGCATTTTTACCGAATCGATGTGATATATTTTTTAAATTTATTGTGAAGAGCATGCCAGCTTTATTCGTTGGTGTTTACTCTTACCTTACTGTGACGGATAACTTTGTCACCCAGCTTATAGCCTTTTTCGAAAACCATATCTACGATTTCATCATCCAGCTCCGGATTATGACCGCGCATTACGGCTTCGTGGATGTTCGGGTCAAATTTAACATTTTGAGCTTCGATTTCTTCTACCTTCAAATCCTTGAAGGCATCTTCAAACTGACGGCGGATTTTTTTCATACCGTCGACAACTGCATCCACATTATCGCCCTTTTCGACGCTTGCTTCGGCACGCTCAAAATTATCTAAAACCTTTAAGAACTTGCCAACCACATTTGCTGTTACAAAGGTGGAAAGCTGTTCCTTTTCTATATTGGTGCGACGGCGGAAGTTTTCAAAATCGGCCTGCAATCTCAGCAAACGATTTTGCAGCTCTTCGATTTTGGCATCCTTCGGGTCAACCTCAGGCTCAGCGGCTTCCTCCGCATTTTTTGCATCTTCAGCTTTTTCAGCTTCTGCAGCTTCCGCAGTTTCCTGTTCGGCAGCCTTCGTTTCCGCAGCCTCCTGCTCAGCCTGTTTTTCTTTCATTTCATTATCCTGCAAGGCTCTTCCTCCTTAGTTTTATTTATTGTCTGGCTTCTGCTCGAACATCGTTTTCAAATACTTATGCAGGTAATCCATTACGGTAATTACCTTGCCGTATTCCATCCGCGTCGGGCCAAGAACTGCCATCGTACCGACTATCTGACCGTTAAGACGGTAGGTTGCCTGTACCATGCTGCAATCCTGAATGCCTGTGAATTTGTTTTCACTGCCAATCGTGATCTTCAGTCCGCTGTCCTCGCCTGCCTTCAGCAAATCGCGTACTACGCGCTCCTCCTCCAGGATACCCAGAAGATTCTTTACACGCTCCACGTCGCGGAATTCCGGCTGGTTCAGCAGCTGCTTGGTGCCGCCAAGGAAAACCTTTTGCTGCTGGTATTTCTGACGCATTTGGCGGATGGACTGTACCAGCGATGTGAACAGCAGCTTATCATCTGCTATATTGGTATGCACCGCCTGCAGCAGATCCTCGGTAATGTTCGCCAGCGCTCTGCCTTCCAGCAGTCTGCTGACGCGTCCTGCCATGTAGTCCAGCTCCTCCGGCCGCATTCCCAAAGGAATTTCTACCACGCAATTGGCCACATTGCCGTCATCTGTTACAATGCACAGGATGGCATGGTGCTCATCCAGAGGTAAAAACTTCATATAACGGAAGCACGCACCGGCATCACGGTTAGCCAGCACCATTGAAACATTCTTCGTCATCCGGGAAAGGATTTTCGCCGTTGACTGGAAGATTTCATCAATGCTTCTGCGTCTTTCGCTGAACCAGCCGTTGATCAGTGCTCTGTCATTATCTGTCAGAGTACCTGGCTCAACAAGCGAGTCAACATAAAGACGATAAGCCTGAGCCGACGGTACACGTCCGGCCGAGGTGTGCGGCTGCTCCAGATAACCCAGGAGCTCCAGATCACTCATCTCGTTACGGATGGTCGCAGGACTGAGGCCCAAATCATATTTGCGGGCAATCGTCCTTGAACCTACAGGCTCAGCAGTTGAAATATAATCCTCAATTATGAGCTGGAGAATTTTTTTCTTTCTTTCGTTTAACATATTCCCACCTCATTTTGATTGTTAGCACTCTATCATTAGGAGTGCTAACATCTTGATACTAGAATAGCACTAGCCTACTTTATTGTCAACACCTTTTTTATTTATTTTTAAGTTATCACAAAAACTTCAAATATTTGATTGCCGACCTCCATACCACGCTCTGTCAGGCGCAGTCTTTGCGTGCTTGCATCATACGCAATAAGCTTTTGTTCAAACAGCGGCGCCAGCTCGGAGGCAAAGTGCTGCAGCACATCCACGTCAAAGCGCTCGCGTGCCTCCGCCAGGCTCGCACCTTCGCTGCGGCGCAGTCCCATGAACATGAACTCCTCCAACAGCTCTGCGCAAGATAACTCTTCTACATTATATAATGCACTTGTGCGCAAATCGTCACCGCCGAAGCTTTGCAGCTGCCTGATATATTCCTTTACCGTACTAAGCCCGGTGCGTCTTCTTTGGCCGTCAAAGCCGCAGGCGGCAGCGCCGAAGGCCATGTAGGGATGATACTGCCAATAAACCGTATTGTGCCGCGAATACTGTCCGTTTTTGGCATAGTTGGAAATTTCGTAGCGCTCAAAGCCACGCTCGCGCAAAAAGCTCTGCACAAGCTCGTACATATCTGCCGCCGTATCCTCGTCAGGCAAAGTTATTCTGCCCTTATCCACAAGGCTTGCCAACGGCGTGCCCTCCTCCACAATCAGACCGTAAACAGAAATATGCTCTATGCCCGTATCGGCCAAACGCTCCAGCGTATCCTGCAGGCTTGCAAGCGTCTGCGACGGCAGGCCGTAAATCAAATCCGCGCTAATGCGCGCAAAGCCAGCTTTGCGTGCCAGCGACAGTGCCTCCAGTGCCTGCTGCGCATTGTGAATACGTCCTATCGCCCGCAGCTCGTTATCCTGCAGCGACTGTACGCCGAAGCTGATGCGGTCAAAGCCAAGGCTGCGCAATGTCTGCAGCTTGGCCCAATCCGCCGTGCCTGGGTTCACCTCAATCGTTGCCTCGCAGGGCTGCTGCCAAAAGCCGTACTGCTTCAATGCATTCACCAGCTTAGCAATACATTCCGTAGGCAGCACGCTCGGCGTACCGCCGCCAAAATAAATGCTTGCGTTTGCCGCCATATTTGCCGCCTCATCCGCACGCAGAGCTATTTCTTTGCACACAGCGTCGGTATATTCACGCTTCGCCTGCTCGTCAAAGCCGGCATAAGAAGCAAAATCGCAGTACAGGCATTTCTGTACGCAAAACGGTATATGCAGATAAAGTGCCTGATATTGCTGCCATGGCTGCACTTGTTTATTTTCCATCATCATTTATCCTCTCCATATCTTGAAAAAACGCCGCCACAGAAATTACTGCAGCGACGCACTAAAGCAAATTTTATTTTCCCTTTTTATAGAACCATTTTTTATACGCAAAAAAGACAGCGCCCACAACCAAGATCAAAATCGTTAATCTTTGGCTGTGCTCCTGAAAATTAACTACATCATGACCGATGACAACTTCCAACGCCGTAGAAGGAAATTTGCCGATAAGGTTAGCAATAATGTAATCACGCGCACTCATGCTGCTCACAGCACCCACCGCCGTCAAAATGCCTGACGGAAAATACGGCAGTGCCCTGGCGAAGGCCATCCACTCCAGGCCATGCTTACTGCTTGCTTCATCAATGGATTTCAGCGAGTTGCTTTTTTCAATCAGCTTCTGCGCCGTATCGCGGAATAAGAAGCGCATCAGGTAAAAGCTGATAACCACACCTGTTGTTTCCGCCAGCCAGGAAATAGTAATACCAAGCGGCAGGCCGAAAATCAGACCGTTGGCTGTAGAAAGAAAAATCGACGGGAAAACGCTGCCGGCATTAATCAGCACATCCAGCACAAAACTGATTAAAATCGCCCACGGTCCAAAGGAGCGCAGATATTCCACCAGGCCGTTGACATTGCCGCTGATTGCCAGCGTAAATGTTTTGTTAAAGAAATCATCGGCAAAAAAGTGAATACCCAAAAACAAGGCCACCAGCAAAACTGCCGCCGTCACCTTAGCACAAACATCAGGATTTTTTAACCAGTCTTTTTTCATGTATTTATACCCTCTTTAAGTATTGAAAATCATATTAAAGCGTTCGCCAAACTGCATTTCCACCAGACGACGGATTTCCGCCCAGTCCTCCGGTGTACGCAGCTGCGCCTGCGCCAGTTGGCGAACCTGCGCAATTACGTCAACATCTCGCATTATATCAGCAATTCGCAAATCTGGCAAGCCATGCTGCTTCAGGCCGAAGAGCTGGCCTGCACCGCGCTGCTCCATATCCTTTTCCGCAAGATAGAAGCCGTCCTCGCTCTCATGCAGCACGTTCAGACGCGCCAGTGCCTCCGGCGAATCGGCGGCCGTCAGCAGCACGCAGTAGGACTGCTCGCTGCCGCGTCCTACACGTCCGCGCAGCTGGTGCAGCTGTGCCAGGCCGAAGCGCTCCGCATTTTCAATCACCATCAGCGTAGCATTGGGCACGTTCACGCCAACCTCAATAACCGTAGTGCTCACCAGCACCTTCAGCTCGCCTGCCGCAAAGCTGCTCATAATGGCATCCTTCTCCGCACCCTTCAGCCTGCCATGCAGCAGAGCGCAGGGAATATCCTGCAGAAAATCACGCTTCAGCTCCTCATATACTTTTTCCGCGCTATGCACATCAAGGACATCCGATTCCTCAATCAGCGGGCAGACAACGTAAGCCTGCCTTCCTGCCTGCACCTGACGCACCAGACCGGCGTAAACCTCGCGGCGGCGCTCATCCGTATAGCACAGTGTCCGCACCGGCTTACGCTGCGGCGGACGTCCCTTCATTACGGAAATATCCAAATCGCCGTAAACAGTAAGCGCCAGAGTACGCGGAATCGGCGTTGCCGTCATTACCAGTACATCGGGAGCATTCTCCGATTTATTGGACAGACGCGCACGCTGCTCTACACCGAAGCGGTGCTGCTCGTCTGTCACCGTCAGCGACAGATTTGCAAAGCGCACATCCTCCTCCAGCAGAGCATGCGTACCCACAACTACATCAACAAGACCAAGCTCCAGATTCAGCAGCAGCTCACGCCTTGCCTTAGCACGCATACCGCCCGTCAGTAAAGCAATACGCACACCGTAAGGCTGCAAATATTGCTCCAGCGTTTCAAAATGCTGCGCCGCCAAAATTTCCGTCGGCACCATAATGCAGCCCTGATAACCGTTTTCCACCGCCTTAGCCAACGCCAGCGCGCTGATAACCGTCTTGCCGCTGCCTACATCGCCTTGCAGAATGCGGTGCATAGGCTTCTTATCCTGCATATCCAGCGAAATCTCACGCCACGCCTGCTGCTGTGCCGCCGTCAGCTCAAAGGGCAGTCCCTGCATTACGTCTTTAACAAGCGCACCGTCTGCAGCGTGCTTTATACCCTCTCTGTTGTCATGGCTCTGCTGGCGATAGGAAAGCAGGCCGCACTGCAGCAAAAACAGCTCCTCAAAAACAAAGCGCTGCTTGGCACGCCGCAACGCTTCCCAGCTTTCCGGAAAGTGAATATTTTTCAGCGCCGTATAGCGGTCGGGCAAATTACATTGGCTCACAACCTTCGCCGGCAAACTTTCCGGCAAATCCTTTGCTGCCAGTCGCAAGGCCTCACTCACCCAGGTACGCAGGTTCTTCTGCGTCAGATTACCGCTCAAAGCATACACTGGTACAATACCCGGCGTTTTGCCTTCGTCCTGCTCCAAGGTCTGCACATCCACCTCACTGACGGACTTCGTAGTGCGCCCCTGCCTTACGCGGCCTGTAATCTGCAGCATAGTATCCGGCTTCAGCTTCTGCGCCTTGTAGCGCTGGCCGCCGAAAAAGTACAGCGTAGCATAGCCTGTTTCATCACGCACCGTCACGGACGTATAGCTGCGGCGGCTGGCACCATAGCCGTTTTTCACCTGATAAACGGTCGCTTTGAAAATCTGCTTACTGTTGTCAACCTCCAGCTCCTTAATCGTTTTGAGCTTGGCATAATCGAGATAAGCTCCCTGACGCGGGTAAAATTCCAGCAAATCACCCACGCTGAAAATATTAAGAGCAGCCAGCTCAGCTGCCTTTTTTACACCTACACCTTTTAGTGTTGTTACAGGTTCTTTCCACCACATTTATAAAAATACCCTCTTTATCTCAAAATTCCCTTGATTTTCTGCGCTCTTTATGGTATGATACTCATGTTAAATTTGAATGTGCCTTATGTCTTATCACGTTTAAGGAGGTGGGAAACAATGGCATCTATCTGCGAAATCTGCGGTAAAGGAAAACTCGCTGGCAACAACGTCAGCCACTCCAATAGACACACCAAACGTGCTTGGAACCCGAATATTCAACAAGTAAGAGCAGTTGTTGAAGGTTCTGTTAAACGCTTGAACGTTTGCACCCGTTGCCTGCGTTCCGGTAAAGTTAACCGCGCAATCTAATCCGTTCGGATTTAAAAAGAAGCCAAATACCAATCGGTATTTGGTTTCTTTTTTTTTGCGCTTATTTTACTTTGCAGCCGCACTCGGGGCAGAATTTAACCAACGAGCTGATTTTTGCGGAGCAATTCGGGCACAAAATAAAGGCACGGTATTCTGTGAGCTTCTTTTCGAACAACTCATAGAACTGGTTAACCTCTTTGTCCTCGCGCTTCCAGTTATAAATCTGCAGACGCTCCTTAGTGGAGTCCATGATAACCTGTACGGTTTCCTCATCCAAAGACTGCATAGCCAGCTGCATAATTTTTTTCTTGTTATGGAAGTGCAGCTGATGTGCAGCATCATCCTGCTCATCAATAGTTACACCCATCTCATTGACGCACAGCAAGGCAATATTCCAGGCTACGTCAATATCAACTTCATAAAGACGGTTATCAAAGCAACCGCCGGCACCATCTATTCTCATAGCTACCTCCTGCCAGATGTTTTTTCTTAATTATAGCACAAGCGCATATTTGCTGTAAAACAAATCGCTCGTATCGCAGCATTATTTGTTCAGCTCCGCCGCCATTTCACGCACAGTTTTATGCAGCAGCGGATGTACCAGCTCCGGTGCAATATCCAGTAACGGCAACAGCACAAAATCCCTGTTCTGCATATCTGGATGCGGCAGCGTAAGCTCCGATGTCTGCATCACGACATTTTCGTAAAGCAGCAAATCCAGATCAATATTGCGCTCGCCCCAATGACGCAGGCGCACACGCCCCATCGCCAGCTCCGTTGCCAAAAGTGTACGCAAAAGCGCCACCGGCTCCAGATTAGTGCGCACCCTGCACACAGCATTCAAAAACTGCGGCTGGTCCGTCACACCGTAAGGCTCCGTAGCAAAATAGCCGGAAACCTGCAGTACCTCCACGCCCTGCTGCATCAGCAGTATAAGCGCGCGCTGTAAATTCTTTTTCTTATCGCCCAGGTTACTGCCCAAGGCAACATATGCAATAGCCATCTCAGACTCCTGTTCTTTTGATGTGATTATAATAGACGCAGCAAAATAAACGATACTGTCGCAGCAATTATTCTGTCGCGGCGAAAGCATAAAAATTTTAGGTAATGAGTGCCTGGAACAACCGAAATTGCAATATTGTTTGAGCGCTAAGCTGACTTCTGCTGAAAAACACTTCGCCTAGCGCGAGTTTTATTGCAATTTCGTCTTTGTTCCGCACGAAATTGCCGTTAAAAAATTTTTCGCTGCAGCGTGACAGATAATTGCTAAAACAATTCTTCCTGTAACACACTAAACGATACTTTCGCAGCAATTATTCTGTCGCAGCGTGACAGATAATTGCTAAAACAATTCTTTCTAAGCTAACCTACTCCGCACTGCCGCGCAAAATAGCCTCCAGTGTGCGAATCGCCCGCACGTTCTCCTCAACATCATGCACGCGCACCATCTGCGCCCCCGCGTAAATTGCCTGCAGACTCGTCGCAATCGTTCCCTCCAAACGCTGCTCCGCCGGCACACCGCCCAGCACAGCCCCAAGCGTACTCTTGCGCGAAGCCGCCAGCAGCACAGGATAACCAAAGCTCGTCAAAGCCTTCAAATCACGCATCAACAGCAAATTCTGCTCCACATTCTTGGCAAAGCCGATACCGGGATCAAGAATAATCTTATCAGCACTCACACCGCGCTCACGCAAAAGCTGCGCCCTCTGCGCCAGATAAACGGCAACCTCCTGCACAACATCCTTGTACTCGCAGTTCTGCTGCATATTCTTCGGCGTACCGCGCATATGCATAAGGATAATCGGCGCTTTAGTAGCCACAACCACATCCGCCATGCGCGGGTCAGCCTCCATCGCACTGATATCGTTGATAATATCAGCACCGGCAGCAATAGCTGCCTCCGCCGTATCCGCACGATAGGTATCAATAGAAATAACAGCATCGGGATAAGCCTTGCGCAAAGCAGTAATCGCAGGAACTACGCGGCGGCGCTCCTCCTCCCCGTCAACGCTGTCGCTGCCCGGACGGGTAGACTCACCGCCGATATCCAGCACACCGGCACCCGCAGCAAGCATTCTACCGGCACGCTCCACCAGCTCCTCCATAGCAGGCACACGGCTGCCCTCATAAAAGGAATCCGGCGTAACGTTCAAAATTCCCATCACGCACAGCTTCTCATAGGTCAGCACTCTGCCGTCAGCCAGAGTAGTGCACAGCTTTTGCGGTGTCAGCGCCATTTCCAGATCAATAGCAGCCTGCGGAATGCCAAAGTACGGCATCTGCGCCAGCTTCTTCAGCAGCACCTTATAATGCTTCAGCGTACCCAAAAGCAGGATATCAACATACTTTGCAGCGCAGGTAACAGCACCGACGGGCGTTACAGCGTCGCCGCCCACCGCCAACATCTCCTGCTTGATAATATTCGCTGCCGGAGTACGCACACCCAGCAGCTTGAACGGAATAATCTCCGCCTTATGAGCAAAAATAGGCAGACTGTCGGCATGAGCGCCGATGCTTGCCAGCGCTGCCTCCAAGCCCTCACGGTTAACCTTTAATAACATTCATTCTCACCTTTTTCCACAACAGCAAAAGCGTTATGATTATGGATGCTTTCCATGCTCTCCACCTCTGCACGATACCAGGTAATGCGCTTATCCGCCTCCAGACGTAAAGCAACCTCACGCACGGCATCCTCTACAAAACGCGGATTCTCATAAGCATGCTCCGTAACATATTTTTCATCAGGACGCTTCAAAAGGCCATAAAGCGGCGTACTTGCGGAAGCCTCGGCATATTCTACCAGCTCCTCCAGCCACACCATTTCCTGCGCCTCAACCTCCAGCTTCGCCCAGGCACGCTGGTTATGCGCACCGTAATCGCTGATTTCCTTGGAACAGGGGCACAGCGTCTGCACCGGCACAACAGCGGTAATACGCCAACGCAGCTTCTCGCCCTTCTCGGCCTTATACACGCAATCGATATCCATCGGCGCTTCCATGCCGCTCACAGGAGCCTTCTTCGTCACAAAATACGGGAACTTCAGCTCGATAAAAGCTCTTTCAGCCTGCAGATGCTGCTTCAGCTGGTCCAAAATTGCTTCCACATCAGCGAGGCCCACAGGGCCGAGAGTGCGCAGACACTCCACAAAACGGCTCATATGCGTACCGCGCATATCATGCGGCAAATCAACCGCCAGTGTCACCTCTGCTACGCTGTGCTGCGTACCGCGCTCTTTATCGCGCAGCTCAATCGGCCAGCGCAGGCCCTTTATTCCCACATGCTTCAAAGGAATATTGCGTAAATCCTTTTCGCTTTGTACATCCTTCACGTCATTCACCTCTGTACACGCAGCCACTGGTGCGAGTTTCCCAAACTTCTACTTCATATAAATGATAATGGTCGCTCTTCAGCAGCTCAACCAGCTTATTCCAAACCCAGACACTGATATTTTCCGCAGAAGGCACCGGCAGAATATCATTCAGGCAGGCGTGGTCCAGATGTGCCAGCACCTCGTCCTTCACCAGATTCTTCAGCTTAATGAAATCAATAACCATACCCTCGTGGTCGGGAGTGCCCTCCACCTTTACCACCAGCTTATAGGTATGACCGTGCAAATGCTCGCACTTGCCGTTATACGCAGGCAGATAATGCGCAGCGTCAAAATCAAATTCCTTGATAATTATCATTTATATTCTCCTCCATAAAGGGTTAAATCAGCAAAGCCGTTCTGGCGCAGCGCCTCATAAGCCACAATCGCCACGGAATTGGACAAATTCAAAGAGCGTGCATCCTCAATCATCGGAATACGGATGCAGCTTTCTGGATATTCGTGCAGCAAGGTTTCCGGCAGACCGGCAGTTTCCTTGCCGAAAATCAGCAGGCTGTCCTGAGCATACTGCACATCGGCATAAGAGCTGTGTGCTTTCGTCGTCAGGAAATACTTGGGGTTATCCTTATATTTTTCCAGCACCTCGTAAACACTGTCATAATAATGGATATCAACAAGATGCCAATAATCCAGACCTGCACGCTTCAAATATTTATCCTCTACAGAAAAACCAAGCGGACGAACCAGATGCAGGTGACAGCCTGTTGCTGCGCACAGACGTGCAATATTGCCGGTATTGCCGGGAATTTCCGGTTCAACTAAAACTATATGCATTTTACTGAATGCCTCCTCAGCTGACTGCTGCGCAGTCATTAATTTATTTTTTCTCCTGCAGTATTTCGGAAACTCTCTGCTTCATACTGCGTTTCTTTTTATTCTTTTCCTTAACCGGTTCAGCCGGTGCAGGCTTAATCTCCGGCTCAACAGGCTGCTGTGCCAGGATTTTCTGATAGGTAGCCATAATCTTTTCGCAATACAGCGAGCCCATCGCCCAAGTACCGTTCAAACCGTACCAGGTGTTGACAACACCGCGCTCCAGGCGGATATTATGCGCTAGATCATAGCGCGGATCGACAATATCGGTTGAAGGGCGCTTCGTCTGCGTATAAGCCAGCAGATGCTGGATATGCGCGCGCACGCCCAGCTGCGGTGTAGCAAAGGACGCACCGCGCACACCACCGCCGACAGTACCAAGACCGCAAAAATTGTTCTGATGATGCAGCACGTCACCGCCATAGCGGTAAGCGCCTGTTTCCACCAATGATTGCGCCAATGCAAGGTCGGGGCGCACGTTTTCACGCTTGGCCTCCTGCCAGTACAGCTCTACCAGCTCCTCTACCGGGCAGGCCAGCTTCACAGCCGGGTTAGCCGCCAAAATATAGGCAATAGCCTGCGCCTTGCTGGCAATCGCCTCACCATAAATAGCGATATTACGATAATCATCCGGCAGCTGAGTACCGGAAAAATAGAATTTGCCATCCTTCTCCTGCAGCAGCGACGGACGCGGAGCAGCAGGAACCTTTATCGTACCGGCAGGCGGTTTAGCCACCGGTTTGGTAGATACAACGATTTTATCCTTTTCCTGAGTTATTTGGACAGCGCGCTGCTTTTTGTTCAGCAGCTTCTTATCCTTTTTATCAGCGATAATTGTCTGCCTGGAGGCCGGTGCTTCATCAGCGACCTCGCGCACAGTTGCCGCACATACGCCGGCATAGAGCGACAAACCCAGCAGAACACACGCAAAAGTAATTTTTTTATATTTCATAGCGCATTACTCCTATATATATCACGCTATCAATTTTACCGCACATAAGGCAAAATTGTAAAGTTTTTCCCACCCCTGCAGTGAGGAATTCACAAAAAAGTAGATTTAAGCTATAATATTTATAAGATTACAGCTAAGCGCTGCTAATAATTTTTACAGTAAACAGCTATCTGCCTGACAAATTAAGGAGGGAAAATTATGTCCGCAAAATTCCATTTCATCAACCACGCCTGCTTTATGCTGGAAAAAAACAATTCCGCTATCATCTTCGACCCGTATCTGGACGATAACCCGGAAGGACTCACCGCCAAAGACATCATGGTTGATTATATTTTCGTCAGCCACGGTCACTTCGACCATTTGGGCAGTGCCTTTGAAATCGCCAAAAATTGTGACGCTACTATCATCTCCACTGCCGAAATCTGCGGTCTGGCGCAGGATGCCGGCTGCAAAGCACACGCTATGCATCTTGGCGGCACCTTTAAGTTTCCCTTCGGCAAGGTACGCCTGACGTTGGCCTTCCACGGCAGCGGCGTTCCCGGCGGTCACGCCTGCGGCATCGTTATTGATTTTTACGGCACTAAGCTGTACTTCGCCGGTGACACCGCACTCTTCAGCGATATGCAGCTGCTGCCCAAGCTCGATGCTTTTGAATACGCAGTTCTTCCTATCGGCGGCAACTTCACTATGGACCCCAATGATGCACTTATCGCCTGCAAGCTGCTGCAGGCAAAATACGTTATCCCCGTACATTACAACACCTGGCCGCCCATCGCTCAGGATGTGGAAGCCTTCAAGGCAGCTGTTGAGGACGAAACAGACAGCAAGGTGCTTGTTGTGAAACCCGGTAATACTATTGATATCGACTAAAAATTAAAACTTCAAAAACTTACGCCACGAAGCGTTCTTATTCACGTCGCAGTTGCCGCAATTGTTGCACTGCGACGTTGTTTTTTCACCAAAATATTCCAGCAGCACCTTGCGCAGGCACATGGACGTATTGCAGTAGTTGGTCATTTTGCTCAGCAGCTGCAGCTCGTGCTCCTTCCAGGTCAGATCCGGCTGATCGTGCCCGATAAGATAGGTATTGACCGCAATATCCGCCTTATCATAAAGCAGCAGACACTCCGCAGGCAGGCCGTCACGCCCTGCGCGTCCTGCCTCCTGATAATAGCTTTCGATATCCTTGGGCATATTATAATGCACCACAAAGCGTACATCAGGCTTATCAATGCCCATACCGAAGGCATTTGTTGCTACAATCAGCGGCACGCTGCCGCCGACGAAGGCGTTCTGATTTTCGCGCCGTTCCTCCGGCGTCAGGCCCGCGTGATAGCGCAGGACGCTGAAGCCCTGACGCCGCAAAAGCTGGGTAACGCTTTCCACCTTATTGCGCGTAGCACAGTAAACTACGCCGCAATCCTTTTTATGCTTGCACATAAACTCCAGCAGCGAGCGCTCCTTATCCTGCGTGCGCTGCACGGCAAAATGCAGGTTAGGCCTGTCAAAGCCCGTCACCACAATTTTTGCCTCCGGAATGCCTAGGCGTTTGATTATATCACGGCGCACATCCGGCGTAGCCGTAGCAGTAAAGGCTGCCACCAGCGGCTTCGTCGGCAAGGCCTGAATAAAATCGGGGATATTATAATATTCCTTGCGAAAGCTGTGTCCCCACTGCGATACGCAGTGCGCCTCGTCCACCGCCACCATCGTAATATAAGCCTGGCGGGCGAAATCAATAAACTGCTGGTTGACCAATCGCTCCGGTGCCACATACAAAAATTTGCACTGCTTATTAAGCGCAGCATGCAACACTCTGCCGTATTCGTTGCTGCTCATGCTGCTGTCAAGATAAGCGGCCGGAATACCGCGGGCCGTCAGCGCCTCCGCCTGATCCTTCATCAGTGATATCAGCGGTGAGATAACCAGCGTCACGCCCTTCAGCAGCAGCGAAGGCAGCTGAAAGCAGATACTCTTGCCTGCACCTGTAGGCAGCACTGCCAGCACAGGCTGTCCGTGTAATATTTCACTTATAATTTCTTCCTGCCCTGTGCGGAAGCTGCTGTAGCCATAAAAATGCTGCAGCGCGCGGTGCAGAAAATTACTGTCTATAATACGTGCCATAAAGCTCCCTTGCTTCGAATAATTTATATTGTAAAAAGTATAGCATATAAGCACTTTTATGTAAAATAACTTTCGTTTTTTCTATGATCAGCTAATAAAAAACAGGTACAGCCTAAGCTGTACCTGAATTTGTTACTTCAAGCGTCTAATTAGTGTTTACGTGCGTTGAAGCATTCGCGGCAGTAAACCGGACGATCGCTGGGTTTGAACGGTACCATGGTCTCTTTGCCACATTCAGCGCAAACTGCGGGGAACATTTCGCGTTGCGGACGGTCGTTTTGTACGCCCATGCGTTGTTTGCGTGCTTGACGGCAAGCCGGGCAACGGCGCGGTTCGTTAGTGAAGCCTTTTTCTTCGTAGAACTCTTGCTCGGAAGCAGTGAATACGAATTCGTTGCCGCACTCGCAGCAGGTTAAAGTCTTGTCTTCTTTCATTGTTTAATCACTCCTAATCATAGATAGAACATACCCCAAAGAACGCATTAAGATGTTTACCTTGGCTTCCCCATGTCATCTATGATAGAAGAAGTTAGGAACTTAAACGGACCACTGAGATACACCACTTACAGTATATAGTAAGCGCCTGCAAAAGTCAATCTTAGTTTATCAAAAATGCGTAAATTCTTTAATAAGAAACTTTTCATTTCTCAACATATCCCAAAATCCGCTTATTAACAGTGCTCACGGGAAAAGCTTGCGTGTAAAATTAATGGTGCAGCACCGGTAAGTTTACATCAAAAACTATGACCGTCTTTTTTTCTCCGCTTTATAGAAAAACCGCGACAGCTTTTTACGTCTGCGCGGTTTTCAAGCTTTAATTTTTATTTATGCAGCCAGTTTACAGAGCTTCCCTGCTCTCTGGCAAAGTGAGCATCATTAATGGTTTCGGCAATGATATTGCCCTGCCAGTCATTCAGCGTGCTGACAGAAACATTATGCACACTCAGCTTCCACAGATTATTCAGCGGGATGCCTAAAAGCAGGCACAGCTGCACGCGGATAATACCGCCATGCGATACAATCGCGATATTTTTCTCGTGGCCTTCACGCTCGAAGATATAGTCAAAAGCCGCCTGACAGCGACGCGCTACATCATGAAAGCTTTCGCCCTGCGGCGGAATCCATTCGCCCGGACGCGTCAGGAAATCATCCATCTCCTTAGGCCAGCGGCGGCTGATTTCCGCATACTCAAGTCCCTCCCAGGCACCGAAGCTTACCTCCTGCAGCAAATCCAGCGGCTGATAGGACATATTCTTACTCATAGCCAGCGGTGCTGCCGTCATGCAGGCACGCAGCATTGAGCTGCAGTAAATTTTATCAACCGGCAAATGCTGCATATAGGCAGCCAGCTTCTCGGACTGCTCCAGACCTTTGGCGTTCAGCGGCATGTTGATGCGTCCCTGAAAGCGGTGTCCTTTGTTGCTGTCCGTTTCACCGTGACGGATTAAATATATTCTACCCATTAAGCCTTCGCTCCTTTTTTAGACTGCTCTGCCAGAGAAAATTCCTTCATCTCGGCATGTACGCCTGCTTCCTCAAAGGTTTCCATTTCCTTGTAGGCCTTAATGCCGGCGTTGAACAGCGTAAAGCAGACAGCAGCGCCCTCACCGGCGCCATCGGGAATGTTCAGGCGCAGCGGTGCCGTAAGCCCCAGCTCCTGCAGGCATTCTTCCGCTCCCGGCTCTGCGGAAACGTGACCGGCAAAGCAGTAATCCAGCACGGCAGGTGCCATATCCGCTGCCTTTTTGGCAGCCTTGCAGACAGCAACGCCGTCCAGCATTACCGGCACCTTCATTGCTGCAGCCTGCAGCAGAGCGCCGGCCATAGCGGTGCGCACCATCTCATTATCAGGATTGGAAAGGCAGCCAAAGCCCAACAGCTCCAATCCCTTCTCATTTACCAGCTCCTGCACCAGGGCAGCGCCCTCCTCCAGAGCGTCAGCCTCCTCCTCCGAGGTTACGAGCAGAGCCACAGCCTTCGCACCGGTTTCTGCAGCAAGCACATTCACCGGCCATTTGGCGTGCATAATTTTTTCGGCCTGGGCAGCCTCTTCGATACCGCACCACACCAGCAAATCGCGTTTAGGATAATCTAAATCCTCTTTTTCATAAATGCCCTTAATACCGCAATAGCGCGAGGTCATTTCTTCCAGCTTGGCCAAGCTGCCAACCGGTTTTATCAAATTATCAAAGCGTGTCTGCGCCAGCTTCATGCAGCCTCTGTCTGCAGGCACAATCTTTTGGATTATTTCTTCTATATGCATAGCATTTTTCCTTTCTGTCTCTTTCAGTGCTCGGCAAAATATTGCCGGGGGATATATCAGATTATATAGGTTGCGAGCATCAGGTAAACCACAACGCCACATTCCGTCAAAAAGCCGTAGGTATCACCGGTAAGACCGCCCAGCTGACCGCTGAGGAAATGCGCAATGCCCTGGCAGATAACGAAGGCCGCTATTGCCGTATACAGATACGGCAAACCACAGGCTGCAACAAGCGCCAGGCAAAGAGCAAAGGCAATATAGGTATACATTGGCTTGGCATAAGCCTTAAACATATGACCGATACCGGTTTTGCGTGCATACTTGTAGTTAACGATGTAGGTAACCATAAAGGTGCGCGTTGCTACGAAAACGGCAACCAAAGCAAACGACAGCTTTACCGGCGGCAGCGTAGTATAGGCAGCCACCTTCAACAGCACGAGGCAGACAAGCGCAATAACGGCGTTGGAGCCTACGTGGCTGTCCTTCATGATTTCCAGCATACGCTCACGGTCACGGGCGCTGAAAACACCGTCGGAGGTATCCATAAAGCCGTCATACATCAGCGCGCCGATAATAATCAGCTCCGCCAACACCAGCATCACCGCACGCATCAGGTCTGGGGTGTGCAGATAATACAGGCCGTAATTTACCGCACCCATAAAAACGCCCATTACCAGACCGACCAACGGGAAGTACGGCACGCTGCGGCTGAAATCGTCATCATGCCAGTCCGTGCGGTTGGAAAAGCGGATTCTGGTCAAAAATTCCAGACAAGTTACAAAATCACGCATCACATCACCTGCTTAAATGATTATACACATCCATCGCTGCCTGCAGCACAACAATAGCCAAGGAAGCACCGGTGCCCTCACCCAGGCGCATACCGGCATCCACAATCGGATAAAGCTCCAGCAGCTCCAGCATTTTCTTGTGGGAAATATCGCTGCTCAGATGCGAGCAAAGCATATAATCGCGGCACTGCGGATAGAGGCCGTAGGCCAGCAGTGCTGCAGCCGTGGCATTGACACCGTCAACCATTGTCGGTACACGGCGGCGGGCTGCTCCGATAATAACACCGGCCAGACCTGCGTGGTCATAGCCGCCTACCTTGCAGAGAATATCCATCGCATCACCCTGCTTCGGCATATTTTTAGCCAGGCCGTCGATAACAACCTGACGTTTAATCTTCATGCGTTCGTCATTAATACCGCTGCCGCGGCCGACAGTCAGCTGCGGGTCCAGTCCCAGAAAGGCGCTGGCAATAGCGGAGGTAGAGGTTGTATTGCCGATACCCATTTCACCGGTATAAAGCATATTATAGCCCTGGTCGATGCACATATCAGCCATTTCCATGCCAACGGCAATAGCCTTTTCGGCCTGCTCACGAGTCATAGCGGGACCTTGGGTGAAGTCTTCGGTTCCCCAAGCCACCTTTTTTTGATATACCTTTGGCAAATCGCTCAAATCAAAGGCAGTGCCTACATCGCAGACGAAAACATCAGCGTGCGCATGACGTGCCAGCACGGTGGCTCCGGCAGTACCGCGCATATAGCCGTTAATCATCTGGCGCGTAACCTCCTGCGGATAAGCGCTGACACCGTATTTGGCAATACCGTGGTCACCGCACATCAGAACCATCGCCGTCTTTAATTTATCCGGTAAATCCTTGCCGAGCATACCTGCAAGGTCTACAACCATATCCTCCAGCTTGCCCAGATTAGCTGCCGGCTTGTCTATCTTAGCGTAGCCTGCCCGCACTTCTTGCATACGTTCTTCATCCAGAGCAGGTATTATTATTTTCTCCATATCAGTCGTTATTCTCCTTCATCCTCAAATTTAAAAGCCAATTTTTTTACGTCTACGGCCTGACCTGCCACACAATAATAAACATGGTCAGCCTCATTAGCCACACGCTGGTTAACCCAGCCGGCAAGGTCACGGTATTCACGCGCCATCTGATTATCCGGCACAATACCGCTGCCCACCTCGTTCGTAACAAAGACAACGATTTTGCCGCAATTACGTGCTGCTGCCAGCACCTTGTCAATTTCATCAAATACTACCTGACAGCGCTCCAGGAATTCACCCTCCGGCGCATCCTTGCCATAAAGCAGGTTACACATATAAACAGTAAGGCAGTCAAACAGAACCGCTCCTGTTTCCGCTGACAGCGCTTCAAGCGTACGCTCGGCATGATAAGGCGCTTCGTGATTAATCCAACGCGCATCACGACGCTGACGGTGCAGACGTACACGCTCCGCCATTTCCTCATCTAAGATTTCTGCCGTAGCAACGTAATCGCATTTGGGAGAATAATGCAATACATAGCGTTCTGCAAATTCGCTTTTGCCGCTGCGGGCTCCACCGGTAACCATAATGATTTTACCAGGCATATTTTAACCTCCCTTCGTTTTTATAGGCCGCAAGCTCTTCAAATTATGTCTAAATGAAAAAAGCTCCCTTGCGGGAGATTCATCACATGCAAATTGCAGCCAAATTCTATATTTACGCATACCAAAGCCAGCCTATCTCCCGTAGGCTCCAAGCTTCGTAACAGGCAGGTCTCCTGGCTTAGCTTCATCGCCCTCAGCGCCTTCCCAACTTGCGTCAGTGACATAATTGCCTAGGCTCCGCTTACAGTAGCGGGACTGCTCCGGATTCTCACCGGCATTCCCTTTTCAGCACCAGCCTCAACCGGCGCACCTGTCAAAAAAATTCCAAGTATATATATTCGACAGCAATTCCTATAATCCTGCTAAGACGCAAAAAAAGAGCTGCAAAAGCAGCTCTTTCAGGAATTTCGTTATTTTGCGTAATCAACAGCACGGGTTTCGCGGATAATAACAACCTTGATCTGACCGGGATATTCCATTTCAGCTTCAATCTTCTTGGAGATATCGCGTGCCAGAAGCACAGCAGAAGCATCATCGATAACATCCGGCTTAACCATAATGCGGATTTCGCGGCCAGCCTGTACAGCATAGCATTTTTCAACGCCCTCAAAGGACTCAGAAATTTCTTCCAATCGAGTTAAGCGCTTCAGGTAGCTTTCCAGAGTTTCGCGTCTTGCACCCGGGCGGGCAGCAGATACTGCGTCAGCGGCAGATACCAGAACAGCTTCAACACTCTTAGGCTCGCAGTCACCATGATGCGCCAAAATAGCATTGACAATCAGGTCGGACTCGCGGAACTTCTTAGCGATTTCGCCACCGATTTCAACGTGAGAGCCTTCCATTTCATGGTCGATAGCCTTGCCGATATCATGCAGCAGGCCGGCACGCTTAGCCAAAACAACGTCAACACCAAGCTCAGAAGCCATTACACCTGCAAGGTTGGCAACCTCAACAGAATGGTTCAGGACATTCTGACCATAGCTGGTACGATATTTCAGGCGGCCCAGCAGCTTAATCAGTTCGGGGTGCAGACCATGCACTCCGACAGCAAAGGTAGCCTGTTCGCCGGCTTCCTTAATCTTCTGCTCAACCTCTTTTTGTGCCTTTTCAACCATTTCCTCAATGCGGGACGGATGAATACGACCATCATTAATCAATTTTTCCAGAGCGATACGGGCAACCTCGCGGCGTACCGGATCGAAGCCGGAAATAATAACAGCCTCCGGAGTATCATCGATAATCAAATCGATGCCGGTAAGGGTTTCCAGAGTACGGATGTTACGGCCTTCACGACCGATAATGCGGCCCTTCATTTCATCGTTAGGCAGGCCTACTACGGAAACGGTGGTTTCCGCTACATGGTCTGCTGCACAACGCTGAATTGCCAGGGAGATAATTTCTCTTGCCTTGCGGTCAGCCTCATCCTTAGCCTGTTGCTCCAGATCCTTAACCATCATAGCAGATTCGTGCTTAACCTCGTCCTCGAGGGATTGCAGCAGCTCCTGCTTTGCTTCGTCACTGGTCAGTCCGGAAATACGCTCCAGTTCAACCTGACGTTTTTCCAGCATTGCATCAGCCTTCTCCTGAGCAGCGTTCAGGCGCTGTTCCTTGGAAGCCAGCTTTTCTTCCTTGCGTTCGAAGGATTCGATTTTACGGTCCAGATTTTCTTCTTTTTGCAGCAGACGACGCTCCTGACGCTGCAGGTCGTTACGTCTGTCTTTATTTTCACGCTCCATTTCGGAACGCAGACGATGGATTTCTTCTTTAGCCTCCATCATGATTTCTTTGCGTTTTGCTTCGCCGGTCTGCTCCGCATCCTGTACAATACGGATAGCCTGCTCTTCTGCAGTAGCAATTTTACCTTCAGCAACATTTTTGCGAACCAGATAACCTACTGCACCGCCGGCCAGACCAACTACAACAGCTGTACCGATAATTTCTAAAATCGTCCTCACCTCCTAAATGTAGATTTTTCCAAGATTTTTTTGCATAATAACAGCAGGCGCCTGTTTGCGTCTGCTATAGATGTCCTTATTCCGTTGAATCTATAATAAAATATGTATTATCTATTCTGAAATAGGGCAAAAAATAAGGCAACCGCTTTACGCGTCGCCTCGTGAAAATCGTAAATATTAACACGATTGGATAACTACATTATAGTGTATATTTAACAAAATTGTCAAGTTTAACCGCTATATATTGTCTGAAAAATGCAATTTACCCAATATAATGTGCACATATCTTGATGAAAAGCCACGGGCCGCCATAAAGCGTCCCGCAGCCGCATATATTTTTTTGTTGTCAGTTTCTGCTGTTAGCTTGCGCTGATTGCGCTGCACGAAAAGCTGTGCCGCGTACTCCGCCTGCTGCTCTTCAATGTCAGGCGTAAAGCGTTCCATGATTTCCGCAGCCACGTCCGGGCGTATGCCGCGCTTGGTCAGCTCCAGCTGCAGATGCTGTCTGCCGTAATAGCGTTTGGCCAGCCAGGCCTCGTACACCCTTTGGGCGTAACGCTCCTCGTTCAGTAGGCCGTAATCCTCCAGCTTGGCCACCGCCTCCAGCGCCTGTGACTTAGTTGCACCCTTGCGCTGCAAGCGCTCCACCATATCCTTATGACTGTAATCACGGTAAGACAATAAATCCAGCGCGCAGTCATAAACCTGCTGCGCGCCGGTAAAGCCTTCTTCCTTTTTTTTATTCCTTAAAGATCGACTCCACATCCTGCAACGGCTCCTCAGCTGCTTCCTTATTATCGCTCTTGGCAATCGTCACTGCGCGGATTTTAGCTTCGATTTCTTGGGCAATTTCCGGATTCTCACGCAAAAAGTCTTTAACCTTTTCCTTGCCCTGTCCTAAACGGATATCACCGTAGGAATACCAGGCACCGCTCTTGTTGATAATATCAAGATCTGCGCCCAGATCAACAAGGCAGCCCTCATGAGAAATGCCCTTGCCATACATAATATCGAACTCAGCCTGTCTGAACGGAGGTGCTACCTTGTTCTTGACAACCTTAACACGGGTACGGCTGCCGATAACATCGTTGCCGTTTTTCAGCGTGTCGATACGACGTACATCCATACGGACGGTAGAGTAGAATTTCAGTGCACGGCCACCGGTTGTAGTTTCCGGATTACCGAACATAACGCCAACCTTTTCACGGATCTGGTTGATGAAAATAGTAGCACATTTGGATTTGGAAATCAGACCTGTCAGCTTACGCAGAGCCTGGCTCATCAGACGTGCCTGCAGGCCTACGTGGGAATCACCCATTTCGCCTTCGATTTCGGCACGCGGAACCAAAGCTGCAACGGAGTCGATAACGATAATATCAATAGCGCCGCTGCGTACCAGTGCGTCAGCAATTTCCAAAGCCTGTTCGCCGTTATCCGGCTGAGAAATCAGCAGATCGTCAATATCTACACCCAGATGACGGGCATATTCCGGATCCAGTGCATGCTCCGCATCGATAAATGCCGCATAGCCGCCCATCTTCTGAGCTTCAGCAATCATATGCAAAGCAACGGTAGTTTTACCGGAAGATTCGGGACCGTAAATCTCAATAACACGTCCGCGCGGAATACCGCCGACACCAAGAGCAATATCCAGGGATAAAGCGCCTGTAGGGATAACCTCTATATTCATTTTGGCACTTGCTTCGCCCAGCATCATAATGCTGCCCTTGCCAAAATCCTTTTCAATCTGGTGCATCGCCATGTCTAAGGCTTTCTTTTTATCTGCGTCCATCTGCCTGCCTCCTAATATATAAATTTAAATTTAATCGATTCACTGCCTTTATTATACAAACAAAAGTTTCTTTTGTCAAGAAAAGTTTTGTTATTTGATATTCTGTTCAGCAGCCTCCAGCTGTGCCTGCTTTTCCTTTTCTTCCAACAGGTGCTTGATTTCATCCTGAGTATATTCATAGGTGCTGTTGCAGAATTCGCAGTGTGCTTCCGTAGTTTTGTCCTGCGCCAGCTCCTCCAGAGATTTTACATCAAGGCTGCCCAGAGCCGCCAAAATGCGCTCACGGCTGCAGCGGCATTTGAAGCTCAGGGGAATGGTTTCTTTAATATCAACGTCCAGACCGCGGCCGAGAATTTCTATCATCTTTTGCGGAGTATAACCGATTTCCAGCAGCTGGGTTACATACGGAGTCAGGTTAACGTTGTTTTCCAGCTTTTCCAGAACCTCGTCGGTGCAGCCCGGCATAGCCTGAATGAAGAAGCCGCCGGATGCGGTTACGTTGCCGTCCTTGTCAACCAGTACGCCCAGAGCAACGCTTGTCGGTGTCTGTTCGGATACGTAGAGGTACTTGGTCAGGTCGCTGGCGATTTCGCCGTCCTGCAGCTCGCAGTAGCCGGTGAAGGGCTCCGCATTCTGCAGATAACGCGTTACGATAATATTGCCCGCGCCGATGCCGCCGCCGACATCCAGCTTGCCGTTTTTCAAGGGCAAAAATGCATCGGGGTTTTCTACATAACCGCGCACTGTGCTGCCTTCGGCATCTGCTACTACCTCGCCCAAAGGACCGTCGCCCTTCAGACGCAGGCTGATGCGCTCGTTATCCTTCATTGTTGCGGCCAGCAGCAGCGCGCCGTTCATCGCACGTCCCAGAGCAGCGCTTGCCAGATGGGAGCAGCCGTGCTTTTTAGCTGCTTCCTGTACCAGATTAGTGGTGCATAATGCATAAATACGTACACCGTCGGCTGTAGCCTTTGTCAAAACATCTTCCATAATATCTGCCTCACAATCCTGCCTTACGGCAAAAATTTTACTTGCTTAATAAAACAAGCCCACTAAACTACTGCTAGCGGGCTTGCAAATTTCATGCATGGGGAACAGCCTGTTATCAGCTCTTCCACAATGTCAATTATAAATCATAATAGTCAAAAAGGCAAGCGGTGAAACTGTTACATTTCTTTGAAGAGATTTACCATTTCCATTGCGGTCATTGCGCAGTCTACGCCCTTGTTGCCGGCCTTGGTGCCTGCACGTTCTACAGCCTGCTGAATGTTTTCGGTGGTGAGTACGCCGAAGGCTACGGGTACGCCGGTTTGCATGCTTACCTGAGCGATGCCTTTGGATGCTTCGGCGCATACATAGTCAAAGTGTGGGGTTGCGCCGCGGATTACTGCACCTAAGCAGATTACTGCGTCGTATTTGCCGCTTTCTGCGAGTTTTTTTGCTGCCATGGGGATTTCGAAGGCGCCCGGTACCCAGGCTACGGTGAGGTCTTCGTCAGCTGCTTCGTGTCGGATCAGGCAGTCGATGCAGCCGCTGAGGAGTTTGCTGGTGATGAATTCGTTGAAGCGGGCTACGACGATGGCGATTTTCATGTTTTTGGCGGTGAGTTTTCCTTCTAAGGTTTTCATTGATTGTTCCTCCTAATGGTTTTATGTTTTACGTTAATTTATACTTTATTATTTTCCGCAGTTGCAGCTGCAGCCTTCGTGCAGCTTGTGGCCCATTTTCTCTTCTTTAACGTCGAGATAGTGTTCGTTGTATTCGTTAGGCTCCATAATGATGGGCACACGGTCGGTGATGGTGATGCCATAACCGGAGAGGCCGATGCGTTTTGCGGGGTTATTGGTAATCAGGCGGATGCTGGTAAGTCCGAGGTCTGCCAGAATCTGTGCGCCCATGCCGTAGTCGCGCAGGTCGGGAGCAAAGCCCAGGCGTACGTTGGCTTCTACGGTATCAAGGCCCTGATCCTGCAATGCATATGCACGGATTTTGTTGGCCAGGCCAATACCACGGCCCTCCTGACGCATATAAACGACAGCGCCGCAGCCTTCCTTTTCAATCATCTTCAATGCGGTTGCCAGCTGGTCACCGCAGTCGCAGCGCAGGCTGCCGAAGGCATCACCGGTCAGGCACTCGCTGTGTACGCGCACGAGCACGTCCTTTTTACCGGCAACATCGCCCTTGACAATAGCAACATGGCAAAGGTTATCCAAATCGTTTTCATATGCAATAATGCGGAAATTGCCGTATTTAGTCGGCAGTGCAGCCTCCGCTGCACGATGCACCATTTTTTCGTGTGCCTTGCGATAGGCAACAAGCTCGGCAACAGTGATGAAAACGAGCTTATGCTTTTTGGCGAACTCGATTAAATCCGGAGTGCGCGCCATATGGCCGTCATCATTCATAATCTCGCAGCAGATGCCTACCGGCTGCAGGCCTGCCAGCTTGCACAAATCAACAGTGGTTTCGGTGTGACCGGTGCGCACCAGTACACCGCCCTTGCGTGCGCGCAGCGGGAAAACGTGGCCCGGACGGCGGAAGTCGCTGGGCTGTGCACCGGGCTCAGCGCATTTTTTCATGGTATATGCGCGCTCGTAAGCAGAAATACCGGTGGTAGTGTCAACATGGTCAATAGAAACAGAGAAGGCTGTTTCGTGATTGTCGGTGTTGTGTGTTACCATAGCGCCAAACTGCAGCTTGTCCATAACCTCGCTGTCTGCCGGCATGCAGATAAGTCCGCGTGCTTCCTTAGCCATAAAGTTAATAGCCTCGGGAGTGCACAGCTCGGCTGCCATAATCAGGTCGCCTTCGTTTTCGCGATCCTCGTCATCGGTTACCAGTACCATCTGACCTGCTTTAATCGCAGCAATGGCTTCATCAATTGTATTATACTTAAACTTTTCCATTTTCTACCTCTTTGTTGCTGCTCAGATAAACCCATTTTCCAGCAGCATATTTTTATTTAAAGCAGGCTCATGAGTCTGCTTGGGGTTAAATTTTAACATTTGCTCTACATATTTGCCGATAATATCCGTTTCCAGATTTACGCTGTCGCCCACATCCTTAAAGCCAAGCGTTGTTTCCTTGGCGGTATGCGGAATCAGCGATACGGAAAAGCTGCTTTCCGTAACCTGCGTTACCGTCAGGCTGATGCCGTCAATCGCAATACTGCCCTTTTTGATGATATATTTCAAAAGCTCCGGCGGAGTGTTGATTGTCACCACCATCGCAATGCCCTCAGGCCTGCGGCCGGCAATTACGCCAAGGCCTTCCACGTGTCCGCTGACGATGTGACCGTCAAGACCGTCGCACAGGCGCAGCGTGCGCTCCAGATTTACTCTGTCACCGGCATGCAGGCTGCCGATATTGGTCAGGCGCACGGTTTCCGGCATCACGTCGGCGGTAAAGGCGGTGTCATCCATGCTTACTACCGTCAGGCAGGCGCCGTTGACGGCAACGCTGTCACCGATTTTCAAATTCTGCAGTACCTTCACCGCAGCAACTGTCAGGTGATATGATTCACCCTGCTGCGCCAGCTTCTGCACCGTGCCCAGCTCGGCTACCAATCCTGTAAACATTATTCAGCCTCCTTCGGCAGCTCCTGCTTATCCAGCTCCGGCACCAGACCTGTTATCAGTACATCACTGCCCAATTTTTCGATTTCGACCTCTGTAAGCTGCCAGCCGGTTTCCACCAGACTGCTGCCTGCGCCGCCCACCGGCGGCAGAGCGGCAGCGCCGCCGATCAGCTTTGGCGCTACAAAGGCGCACACTCTGTCAGCAAGGCCTGCATCAAAGAAGGCACCGTGAATCGCACTGCCTCCTTCTACCAGCAGGCTGGTAATACCGCGCTCGGCCAAAGCCTGCACCAGCTGCGCCACAGGCAGCACGCCATCAGCCAACGGCAGACGTACCACCTCTACGTTAGGCAGAGCAGCCAGCGCTTCCGCCTTAACGATATCGGAATACAAACCGGTAAAGATAATCGTATCCGCCAGCGGATTCAGAACTGTCGCCATCAGCGAAATCTTCAGGCTGCTGTCGAGCATCACGCGCACCGGATTTTTGCCACGCACCAGACGGGTGGTCAGCTCCGGGTCATCCTCCAGCACTGTGCCGATGCCGACAAGCACAGCATCATGCTGCTTACGCAGGCGGTGTGCGAAGGTACGTGCCTCCTCGCCGGTAATCCATTTGCTGTCGCCCGTTGCCGTGGCAATCTTGCCATCCAGTGTCATAGCGTATTTTAAAGTAATAAACGGACGCTTTTTGGTAATCCAGGTAAAGAAGCGCTCATTCAGACGCTGAGCCTCCTTTTCGCATACGCCGGTAACAACCTCTATACCCTGCAGGCGCAGATATTCCAAACCCTGACCTGCAACCTTGGGGTTAGGATCAAGGCAGGCCACCACAACCTTGCCGATGCCCGCGCGTGCCAAGGCTACACAGCAGGGACCGGTGCGTCCGTAATGGGAGCAGGGCTCCAGCGTTACATAGGCCGTTGCACCCTGAGCCATCTGCTTAGCCTCCGCCAAGGCATTGACCTCCGCATGCGGTTCGCCGGCCTTATGATGATAGCCCTCACCCACAATATTGCCTTCGGCATCCACAATCACACAGCCAACCATCGGGTTTGGACTGGTGTTGCCCTCTGCCTGCAGCGCCAGCTCCAAGGCCCGCTGCATATATGCTGCATCTGTCATTCTTGCCAAAATATCACCTTCCAGTAATATAAAAAACCGCATAAAGACCTAAGGAGCCTATATGCGGTAAAAATACAGTTTTGCCACCTTTTCTCATCCAGACTATACTGTCGGTACCGGAATCGCACCGGTTCATGCGCTGCTGCGCTAGCGGACTTTACCGCCGATCGGGAATTACACCCTGCCCCAAAGGTTACATTATGAAGTTATTTTTATTATAGCGTCAAATTTTCTTCCAGTCAAGAAAACTATACGTGAACACTATGATTTACTTCGCTACCTCTTTAATAATTTCGTAGGTCCAGCGCGCAGTGTTGTACAGGTCCTCTTCCTTCAGATATTCCGCGGTAGTATGCACATTGCTCATGCCGGTTGCCAAAAGGCCGCAGGGCAGGCCGTAGCCGCAAAGATAGTTGCCGTCGCTGCAGCCGCCGGTTGTTTTCAGCTCTACCGGGAAGCCCAGGGTTTCCGCAGCGCGTGCTGCCAGCTTAATGCATTCGTGGTCCTTGTTCAGCTCCACAGCCGGGCAGCCTTCCACTACGTCGAATTCAACCTGACCGCCGCCGGCTTCAACAGCTTCTTTAATCAAAGCGATGGTAGAATCCTTCAACGCTTCCAGACGCGGTACGTTCAGAGAGCGCATATCAATGACAAATTTAGCCTCCGGGCAGACGATGTTGGTGCCTACACCTGCATTGAACATGCCGATGTTAAAGGTAGTTTCGCTGTCCAGACGACCATAAGCAGGCAGCTTGGACAGAGCGTCCGCCGCCAGCATAATCGCATTGACGCCTTCTTCCGGAGCAATGCCTGCATGGGCAGCCTTGCCCTTGACGGTTACATAAATATCGTACAGCTTCGGTGCAGCGTAGGTAATTTCGCCCGGTGCGCCGCCGATATCCATGCAATAGCCGTAATCGGCCTTAATCCAGCTTTGGTCCATGTTTACTACGCCCAGGCAGCCGATTTCCTCGCTGACGGTAAAGCACAGCTGCACGTCGCCGTGAGCTACGCCATCCTCCTTAAGTGCGCGCACCGCCTCCAGCATGGCAGCAACGCCAACCTTGTCGTCACCGCCCAAAGTTGTGGTACCGTCGCTGTACAGCACGCCGTCCTTGCGGACAACCTTGGTGCCGGTTGTCGGTGCTACGGAATCCATGTGCGCTTCAAACAGCAGCTTCGGAGCATTCGGCACGGTTCCCTTTACATAGGCCCACACATTGCCGCAGGTACCGCCGGTTTTTTCGTGCGCCTTATCCATCTCCGGCTCCAGACCAAGCTCGCGCAGCTTCGCCATAATCAGCTCTGCTTCCTGCTTTTCGTCCTTGCTGGGGCAGGGAACGCTTACCAGCTCTATAAATTCATCAATCAGTCTTGTTTTGTTTATCATTACAGTCACCTCGTAGTAGTTTAAGATATAAGCATATTATATACCTTAATGAAAACCGCACGCAAGTTTAACTGCCGGCAATATTACAGCTGCAGATAGCGGCAGGCCAGATACAAAGTGCCCGCAACCAAACCACCGCAGGCACGGATGCGCAGCTTTTTCGCATCCACACGCTCCGGGTCATTCTTCTGCAGACGGCCGATACCGCCCAGCAGCAGCCAGGCGGAAAACAGCAGCATAGCCGCAGCCAGATAATCCCAGCTTTCCAATTTAGCAAAAATCTCCATTATATCACCTATTCTTTATTCTTTTGCGGACACAGATATGCATAGTGACAGTAAGCACAGCTTTCGTTACAGCTGCAGGAGAAATCGTCCTCCTCGCCCTTACCGCTGATTTCCTCGCACAGCCCTACTGCCTCCTGCAGGTACGATTTATCCAACGGCAGCTGCCAGACGCTCATGTTCTGCAAAAAGTGCAGCTCGGCGCGTACAACTCTTTTGCCAGGGTACAGCTTTTCCGCAGCATCCTTATACAGCGCCAGCTGATAAGCATAGCCCAGCTTCACCTCGTCAGGCTCCGGCGGCGTACCTGTTTTATAGTCCACTATAATCATCTTATCATCTTCGTCAAAGGCCAGCAAATCGATTACGCCCTCAGCCGCCAGCTCCTGCTGCAGAGGCTGTACAAATTCTAATTCACGCTTCTGCTTTTTGGGCAACACTTTATACAAATCGCTGACAATATAAGCATCAAACATACTCTTGGCCTGTGTTGCTGCAGCGCCGGGAGCAAATTCATCCAACGCAATGGCAAAAACAGCCTCCGCATTATAGCCATTATACAGCTCCAGCGCTTTGTGCACAATACTGCCGGTTACACTTGCCGGCAGCTCGTGCGCCTGCTCGCCGGCAACTGTCTGCTCCAGCTCAGGTACTGCCAGAACCTGCTGGTAGTAATATTGACGCTGACAATGCAGATACGTCTGCAGCGCACTTGCGGTAAAGCAGGTACGGCCGCAGGCTGCGTAGGCAGGCAGCGGTGCCAATGCCAACGGCTCCAGCACCAGCTGCTGCTGCTCGCCCTGCTGCGCAACAGCTGGGCTTAAAGCATCGGCACACAAAAGGCGTACCCAAGGACAGCTGCTTTCCTGCTTTTCCCAGTCAGCCTCGTATACTGCCTGCAGCTGCTGCCACCAGCCCTTAGCGGCAGGCAGGCCGATACCAGCCTCCGGCAGCTTTTCTTCCGCCACCGTACCGACCATTAAAAGCTGCTTTTGAGCACGCGTCATCGCAACATAAAGCAGACGTCTGCTTTCTTCTTCCTCCAGCTCACTGTCGCGCGTTTTCGCCTGCTCGTAAACACCGCTGTTTTGCAGCTGCATTTCCTTATCGGGCACCTTAATGCCCAAAAGCCCCTGCTCGCCTTCCTTACCGGGCAAATATTTGATAGATGCGGTATCGCCCTTCACTGATTTATCTAACTGCGGTAAAATAACCAGATCGAATTCCAAGCCTTTGGAATTATGTATCGTCATAATCTGCAGTGCATCATCGGCCTGTACGGTAGCAGCAGGCTCCTTGCTGCTGCTTGCACGCAAATCCTTAACGTTTTGCAGCCATTCCGCCAGCGAAGCCTGCTTCGTCTGGCAATACTGCTGTGCCAGGCGGCGCAGCTTTTTGACATTGGCCAGCTTGCTGGGGCCGTTTTCCTGCTGCGACAGAACGAATTCCGGCTTCAGCTCGTCCCAAAGCTGTGCGAACAGCTCCGGCAGCGCCATCAGCGCTGCTGCCTGACGCAGGCTGTGTAAGCGTTCGGCAGCATGCATAGCCAAAGCCTGCTGCTCCGGCTGCAGGTTCAGCTGCAGCTCACCGCTGCCGACAGCCTGCAGTACATCCCACAGCGGTTTGTCATTTTCGGTCTGCCAAAAGAGCTGCGTCAGCGCTGCATCATCCAAACCGAAATAGTTGGAGCGCAAAGCACCTGCCAGCTCCAGGCTTGCGTAACGGTTGTGCAGTGCAGCCAGCAGATTCAGTATATCCAGAACCTCCTGCTGCTCATAAAAGCCCTTGCCCTTGACTACTACGCAATTTATGCCGTAGCCTTGCAGCGTCTGGCGCAAAATTTCGCAATGCGTCATTGCTCGCAGCAAAATAGCCTTGCTTGCCCCCGGCCTGAGCTGCGGCTCAACCTTGGGCAGCTCCTGCTGCAGATAGGCAGCGATTGCCTCTGCCTCCTTCTGCCATTTATCCTCTTTAGCGCCCAGGTCATCATCCTTGGATTTATACGGCACCTGCAGCAGGCAAACCTTAGCGCCGCCGGTGTTAGCACCCTCGTGATGCTCCAGGCAGATTTCCTCCTTCGGCAAATCCATCAGCTGACAAAAGGCGGTATTGCAGCTTTCGACAATGCTTTGCGTGCTGCGGAAGTTGGTTTTCATGCCAAGGTTTTTGCCCGCATTCTGCGCAATATCCTCTTTTACCCTATTAAAGACGCTGACATCCGCATGACGGAAGCGATAAATAGACTGCTTCACGTCACCGACGATAAACAAGTTATTCGTATTATCCAGCTTATTGCCGCAGAGCAGATAAATCAGCTGACGCTGGCGTTCGTTGGTATCCTGAAACTCGTCTACCATAATATATTTATAGCGCTCCTGATACTTTTGCCGCAGCGCCTCATTCTTCTGCAAATGCTCGATGGCCAGCAAATCAAGATCATCATTAAACAGGACATTATTTTCCTGCTTGCGTGCGCTCAGGCAGGCATAAAACTCCTGCAGCACGGCGAGCCAATCCTGCACTAAATCGCAGCCCTTGGCGTTCAAAAGTACATGGTTCAGCTCCTGACGCAGATTTTTTAAATTAGTCAGCTCCGCTGCCAACGCCTTGCCGCTAACCTTAACAACGCCAGACGCATCCAGCAGGGAGCAATCCGGCTCCGGCGCCAGCAGCTGCTTTTGCATTTCGTCCAGCAGTCCTGCTGCCTCCGTCAACGTCTGGCGTCCCTTGGTCTTTGCCCCCAAAGCCTCGCGCGCTTCGATTACCTCGCGCAGAGCAGCAAACAGCTTCTGCTGCAGGGCCGGCAGTTCTTCCTTAGCCTTAAGATAAGGCTCTGCCAGATTATCTTCACGCACCAGCTCCGAGAGCTTGTCCCCCAGCGCCGTAACCTGATTAACGAAGCTGTTAACGCCGTAGGTCTGCACCAGCCTGCGCAGGGCAGCGTTTTCCTTGATATTTTTGCGTAAATATTGCTGCAGTGTTTCTTTAAAAAAGTCCTGCGCTTCAAAATCCTCTAAAATCGTAAATTCCGGATCAAGCTGTGTTTCTACCGGGTTATCTCTCAAAATACGGCTGCACAGGCTGTGAATCGTACTTATCGGCGCACTCTCCACCTTCTGCAGATGCTCCTGCCAGCGCAGTCTTTCCAAATCATTCTGCGCCTGCTCCACGCATTCGCTGACAGCCTGACGCACACGCCCCTTGATTTCGTCGGCAGCCTTGCGCGTAAAGGTTATCGCCACAATATTCGTGGGATTAACGCTCAAATCCGAGCGCAGAATTTGCACAAAGCGCTTCATCAGTACATAGGTTTTACCGCTGCCGGCACCGGCGAGCAGCGAAACATTGCTTTTAATCGTATTTATCGCCAAAGCCTGCTCCGGTGTAGGGTTCTTACTCATCGCTCTCGCCTCCCTGTCCGCCGTCGCCGCTCACCAGCTGCACACGGCAAATATCGTGTAACGGGCAATATACATCGCAGCGCCTGCAGCCTGCCAATGCAAAATCGCCTGCATAAATTCTTTCTATATAATCCTTCAGCAGCTGCTCCTTTTCCTGCTTAAAGCTATCCCAGGTCAGCTCTGCGGCGTTCTTCGGCTTTTTATACGGCAAGTCGCTGTTGCCCACGCTTTCCAGCAAAAAGGCACTTTTGCGCTTGCCCTCCTTCAGCGAATAATAGCAGCCGCCGCTGACTGCAAGCTGCTCCTTGGAAAGCGCCGCCACCGCCAGCAGATACACCGGCAGCTGCAGGTCGAGCCCCTGCTCCATAGCACTGCCTGTGGGAGGAGTGCCGCTTTTATAGTCCGTAATAAAGGCATGCTCGCCGTCGCTGTCGATCCTGTCAACTCTGCCGATGAGCGATACATCACTGCCGTCACTGAGCGTCAGATACAGGGGCTTGCCGTTTTTGGAGCTGAAATCCCATTCTACGGCCTGCGGCGTAAAGCCGCCCCAGCGCTGCTGGTCGGCATATTCAAAGCGCAGCCAGCGCACCAGCATACGCCATAAGCGCTGCTTTTCTACCTGCCAGATATCCTCGTTTACGGAAGCAATGGTGCTGCTGCAATCATTACGCGCAGCGGTGCAGACATCCTCAAAGACTGCCTCCAGCTCCTCCGTCAGATCTTCCATAGTTTCGCCGATAATTTTGCTGCCAAGATAAGGCTCGACAAAATTCTTCAGCGTTTGGTGCAGAATATCACCGGCATCCCGCGGCTGCAGCAAATCATCCGCTTCCTCCGCAGCCTGCGCCAGCCACACCTTCTCCGCCAAAAAACGGAAGGGGCAGGCAGCGTAAGCCTCCAGCCTGCTCGCACTGAAGCGGCTGCCGATTTGCTTACGCAGCAGCTTCGTAGGCAGGGAATTTTGCAAATCGCCGTTATATTCCGGCTGCTGTGCCTTACGCAGAATATCCGCTTTGGCAGCCAGCTGCTGCTCCGCAGAGGGAGCCTTTTGCCCGCTGAGCTCTGCTATTTTCGGCAAATCCGCAGCCGTAAAGCGCTTGTCGCTGTACGCCTCCTCCGCCGAAGCAACACCGAAATCAGGCAACGTCTGCGCCTTCACATAGTCCTTGTCCAGACGCTTGTCCTCACTTCCCGGCTGTAAAAACAGCTTCCAGATTTCCTCCAGATAGCTGCTGGCCAGGCTTTCGCCCACATCCTCATGCCAGGTAAGGATGAGCTCCTTTTGCGCCGCACACACAGCCTGAGCAAAGAAATAGGCATCCTCATCAAAGGAGGAGCCAACCGTGGGCAAATCGTAGCCTGCATCCGCCAGCTGCTTGCGTTCCGTATCGTTATAAATCCAGTTTTCGTTTTTAGCCTGCGGAAACTCGCCCTCGCGCAGGCCCATAATATACACGCTGTCGAAGCTCAGGCCCTGTACGTTGCCAACCTCCGTAAAGAGTACGCCGTCCCTGCGGCCGAAGTGCAGAGTAAGCTGCACCTGTCCCAAAGCCTCCTGCAGCAGGCTGTTCCATTGGCTCAGCGTCAGCTTGTAATCACTGTTTTTCGCCACCTCGTAATCACGCACAAGCTGCTGCACAGCCTTCAGCACAGCATCCTTGCTGCGCAGGCAGGCCAGCATAAAGTCAAGCGGCACGCCCTGCTTATGCAGGCTGCCCAGACGCTCTTCCAGCGGCAGCGATTGCACAAGCTGCGTCAGCTGCTCGGCATATTCGCTGATTGTTGCCTCCGCTTTGGTATTTTCTATAAAAGCATCCAGCTGCTGCCACAGCTCCGTTGCATCCCCCAGCAGCTCGTGTGCCTTCTGCATAGCCTCCTGACGTGTTTTGAAATACGTTTGCGCGCGCAGGCTGCTTGCCGTTTCCACATCCACATCAAAGAACAGACGCAAAAGCTCACAGCTCAGCAGCTCCAGATAGGCCGCTGCCGCCTCACGTCCTCTGCCTGCGGCAGTAAGCAGCAGGCGCAGCATAACAGCCAACGGCTGCGACACCAGCGCAGTTGTCTGCGGCAGGCTCACCGGCACACCGTATTCATCCGCCAGCTGGCGCAAGCCACTGTATAAGGAAAAGTCGCGCACGGCAACAACAATGCGATTGGCAGCGCACTTTTCATGTGCCAGCTGCTGCTTGATTCGCTTCAGCACCCAGCGCATCTCCTGCTCATCGGAGGCAAAGCAGTAGCTTTCCACACCCTCCGCAGGCACAGGCGCAGGCGCATGCCCCAAGTGACGCAGCTGCCGCATAGCAACGCCTGCCGGAGCTTGTCCCAATTCCTCTGCCGCAAGGCTTGCAACAGTAGCACCAAGAATTTTCAGCGCATTGACGGTGTTCGTGCTCGCGCGCATAAACTTGGTAATTGATTCATACTTCGCCTTTTCGTCGGAGCTTACCCTGCGTCCTTCGTAGCTCATGCTGATTACCAAATCATCCACATGCTTCGCCAAAGCCTGCAAAAAGTTTATCTGCACCTGGTCAAGGCTGAAGAAGTCGCAGATATAGATATGCTTCCAGGGGATTTTGCAATCCTGCTTCTCCAACATCTTCTCTGCCAGACGATACTTGCCCTCCAGGTCATACCATTTATTGTTTTCCAGATATTGACGATAAAGCAGATAAAAATTGCAGACACCCAAATCCTTGCCCTTCAGCTCATCCTCCTCAAAGGATTTTTGGATTTGACCGTAGATATCGTCCTTAGTGGCACCGCAGCGCGAAAGCTGGCTTACGAGCGAGGTCATGGCCTTCACAAAGCCTGTTTTATGCGCCAGCGAGCCGAAATATTCCAGCTGCTTGTGCGTAGTCATACCGGTAAGCTGCTTGTTTTCCATCATATAGTCGATGATGTCCTGCACAATCAGCTCCTGACTGCGACGGCTCAATTCCTTGTAATCGGTACCGCCGTTAAGGTTCATCAGCTTGCCGGCCAGGGTATCCATGCCCATGGTTTCTACATTAGCGTACTTGCTGCGCACATCGTCCGTCAGCAGGCGGTTGGGCAGCACCAGCACGCCTTCGCCCAACGGCTGCTGCGAAAGCTTCTCTGCCAGCTTTTGGCGCAGGCTGCAGCCGAGAGGTACATAAATCAACTTTGCCATAACAATCTCCTTCTGTTTATCCTTCAGCGTAATATTGCTCAAATCTTTATAATGCTTATTATACCATAAGCGACTGTCAAAGATTGTCTATTTGAAGAACGGATTTTTAGGGAAAGGAAAAAGGCTGCCACTTAATTGTGACAGCCTCCTGAAAATACAATATTATGCTTCGTATTCAGCTAACTTTGCAGCAGCTTTCGGACAGCCTTTTGCGGCAGCCAGCTCGAAGTAGGTCTTGGAGCAGATTTTGTGGCCCATAGCCAGATATTGCTCGCCCAGCTTGTACATGTCTTCTGCGTATTCAATGTCCTTCAGCTTTGCGGCAGCCTTCGGGCAACCTTTGGCAGCAGCCAGTTCGAAGTAGGTTTTGCCACAGATGCAGTGGCCCATGCCCAGATAATGCTCGCCCAGCTTGTACATATCTTCTGCATATTCCATGTCCTTCAGCTTAGCAGCAGCTTTCGGGCAGCCTTTGGCAGCAGCCAGCTCAAAGTAGGTCTTGGAGCAGATGCAATGGCCCATTGCCAGATAATGCTCGCCCAGGTCATACATATCTTGTGCATATTCCATGTCCTTCAGCTGTGCGATTGCTTCTTCGGAGCCTTTAGCGGCAGCCAGCTCCAGATAGGTTTTACCGCTGATGCAGTGGCCCATACCCAGATATTGTTTAGCAAGCATCAGGCAGCCTGCAACATATTCTTTTTCTTTAGCTTCGGCAGCAGCGATTTCCTCATCGGTAACGCCTGCTTTTTCTTTGAACCATGCCATGATAGCGTCCATGTCTTCAGCCTTGTGCAGCACGCTTCTGAATTTATAGTCAATCACCTTGGTAGTATACAGATACTCAACACCCAAATCCAAGTCAAAATAATCCAAACCGAAAAATGTCAGAATACCATCAATAACAACCTCAGCATTAGCAGGATCCTTTGCCAGCTTAGCAATTTGTAAATACTTTTCAGCAACAGTCGTCATTTAAAAAACCTCTCTTTTTCATTCTTTTGTAAGAATAATCAATTATTAGTTCCTTCGGAACCAATATAATCATATCACGATTGAAATTAATTATCAACTATTATATGAGAAATAGTAGGAAAATGGGAGATGGTATGCTCAAAACATCAAAACACCCTCGGGATCATATGAGGTTTTAGTTCCAAAATGTTCAATTTTCGTACTATATTTAGCACCCAAATTATAGAAACGCAGGCTATCCTTCGTCAGATCAGCAATCTTAAGGAGCTCATTTTGTAAAAAAGCATAGTCATGTGGTTCTACCAAGCATTCAAACACAGAATTCTGTACCCGCTGCCCATACTTCAAACACATTTTAGCAATCTTGTTAAGTCTTCTCCTGCCAGCGGCATCCTGAGTATTAACATCATATGTTACCAATATCAGCATAGTATTTTCTCCTCACTTCCACAAATAGCTCGGATATTCATCTATATCTCCGCGTATATATCTGGCTAAAAGCTGCGCCTGAACAAAAGGCACTAATCCCCATGGTATTTTTTCTTGCAAAAACGGATGCATAATTACGTCTTGCTTGCGTTTTTGCCAAGCTTCAAAAAATGTCTTTCGTCCATCGTCATTTAATAATACACTGCCGTTTTCCTGATTATTAAATGATTTTTCATTAATCACACGAGTATTAATCAATGTAAGCACAAATCTATCTGCTATAATGCTGCGAAACTCTTCCATCAAATCAAGAGCTAAAGACAAGCGTCCCGGTCTATCCCGATGCATGAAACCAATATACGGATCCAATCCGGCTCCTTCAAGTGCTGCAGCACAATCGTTAGCCAAAATAGTATACGCAAAGGATAATAGAGCATTTACAGGATCAGTCGGAGGCCTTTTATTTCTATTAGTAAACCTAAAATAAGCCTTATTTTGCAATACAAGCTCATTAAACTGAGCAAAATACAAGCTGGCAGCATCGCCCTCCAACCCTCTCAGTACAGCTAAATCTGTACATTTTCTGGACAGCCTTGTTAAACGCATAATTTCACGGCTAGCTTGTTCAATATTAGCTACATCAACAGTTAAAGCATGGTCACGTTTGGCACGCTCCAAAACGCTACGAGAATTATACAGTTTACCAACAATAAAATTACGCGCTATTTTACAGCTAAGCTCCTCTGAATCCGAAATCCGATACTGTTCTTTGCGTAACAATACATTGCGGTTATTATGTCCCATAACTCTCGCCAGAAATCTTCCGCTTGGTTTATAAAAACACACGGCTATCCCATGCTCAGCACATTTTCCCAATAACGCCGGACTCGCTCCCATATAGCCAAAATATAAAATCTGCTCAAACATACGCAACGGTAATTTTTTTATTGCAGTACCATTCCTGTTTATTACCACGTTTTCATTGTCCAGCGATAAATAAATATCTTCACTTGTCACAAATAAAGTATTCAGTAAATGTCTCATAATGCATCCTCATTTAAAAATTTTGCATAATAATCCGCCACAACTGTCTTCCTGCATATAACCGGCAAGCAAATATCCTTTAAAGAACATAAGCTACAGCCTTTTTTAGGCTTAACATTCGGTGTATAGCCCTGTCTATAATAGTTATGCATTTCACGCAACATAGATTCTACATTTTCACGCATAGAAGCAGTAAAAGCAATCTCTTCCCGACGATGTGTTTCATTATAATATAAAGCACCTTTAGGTATATCAACATGCAGCATTTCTTCCAAACACATAGCCTGACAGCATAATTGTAATCTGTCAGCATCAATCAGCTTACTCTTTCCGCGCTTATACTCTATGGGATAAGGTAGCCACAATCCTTCTCGTCCATATAAAGTGCATCCGTTTTCAGTCTTGCTGAATTCTACAACATCACATTGTCCGGAAACGCCTAATCTTCTTGAAAAGATACTCAAAGAACGTGTAATTAACAGATTACCGCGTTTTTCTATAAAGCCATCATCATGACAACGTTCATGGACTATGTTACCCTCAATAGTTCTTACATTTTCCTGCCATTGATTTTCTATATGAATCAACGCCCATTGTCGACGGCAAAAGCAAAAATGCTGAATACCTGATAATTGTAAGAATGCATCTTCACAATATTCCATAGGAATTCTCCTTTCCTTTTAGGCTAATCAGAATGCGTTATTTGTGTTAACAAAACCGAAAATCCAACCGTGTTCCGTATTTCAATCCACGCTCCCTCGCGGGAGCGACGCGGTGCACACATCCGGTAACGTGGCATTATGTTATTTCAATCCACGCTCCGGCGCAGGCCATTGTGGTATCCGCTGCACGCATTTCAATCCACGCTCCCTTGCGGGAGCGACCGTAAGCACACGGTTTCTGCGTCCCATCACGTTATTTCAATCCACGCTCCCTCTCACGGGAGCGACGCAGGCTCGCATTATTTATAGGCTCGTCGCCGCGAATTTCAATCCACGCTCCCTCGCGGGAGCGACGTCAGACTCTTTTTGATGACAATATTGTTACCAATATTTCAATCCGCGCTCCCTCACGGGAGCGACTTAAATTTAGCAACGGGCTAATTCTGCAGTGGGATTTCAATCCGCGCTCCCTTACGGGAGCGACAGAAAAATCACACATCATGAGTACGGATTTAAAAATTTCAATCCACGCTCCCTCACGGGAGCGACAGCCTTCACAGCTTTACGTCCAGCATCATCCATATCATTTCAATCCACGCTCCCTCGCGGGAGCGACATGGACGACAATCCGTCGCTATCCGACGAGGTGCGTATTTCAATCCACGCTCCCTCGCGGGAGCGACAGCCGCCAAGGATTTTTAAGGTAACGAGCCATGATTTCAATCCACGCTCCCTCGCGGGAGCGACATTGGTTCTGTAGGTGGTCGTGAGAGCACCTGCAATTTCAATCCACGCTCCCTCGCGGGAGCGACCCTCACGGCCGATTATGAGAGCTATGAGGATAAAATTTCAATCCACGCTCCCTCGCGGGAGCGACTACAGGTGTTGCTGATATCATTTGCCTTGAGAGCATTTCAATCCACGCTCCCTCACGGGAGCGACGCGTTCTCGTCAATGGGCAGTGCGTTGCATGCATATTTCAATCCACGCTCCCTCACGGGAGCGACAAAGGCGTAGTAGACAGTGCGAAAGACTTCTTCAAAATTTCAATCCACGCTCCCTCACGGGAGCGACAGCTGTGCCATGTTGTATGATATATCACTGTTCCAATTTCAATCCACGCTCCCTCACGGGAGCGACTGTAGACACTATTCGTGGTGCAATAGCATTAGCATTTCAATCCACGCTCCCTCACGGGAGCGACGTATAAACATATGCGTAAACGAAAAAAGTCGCTTAATTTCAATCCACGCTCCCTCACGGGAGCGACGATAAAGATATTGCCGAACATTATTGCACAAATAGCATTTCAATCCACGCTCCCTCACGGGAGCGACAGAAGAGATGGAAGAAATAGTTTGTGAAGCGTTAATTTCAATCCACGCTCCCTCACGGGAGCGACTACATAGCATTTTGTGAACCAGATTTCCGTACCATTTCAATCCACGCTCCCTCACGGGAGCGACTACGCAAGCTTTTTGTAATTGCATCATTATCATATTTCAATCCACGCTCCCTCACGGGAGCGACTTATCCAAACGGCAGCCAAGACATTGGCCACAAGATTTCAATCCACGCTCCCTCACGGGAGCGACGCTGGTTATAATCTTTTTCGATCTCCGACGCTGGAATTTCAATCCACGCTCCCTCACGGGAGCGACCGCGTGCAGAAGGGCTTATCTCCAGCGAGGTGATATTTCAATCCACGCTCCCTCACGGGAGCGACGTTACCTGGTCATCACAGAGCTGCTGTCTATTTGCGAATTTCAATCCACGCTCCCTCACGGGAGCGACTCAAGTTCGCTTCTAGCTGATTTGTTTGATTTTTATTTCAATCCACGCTCCCTCACGGGAGCGACATATTGACCACCTTTAGTTCCCATAGTCATGATATTTCAATCCACGCTCCCTCACGGGAGCGACAAATTGCTTTAAAGTGTTAAAGTGTTAAACAGATATTTCAATCCACGCTCCCTCACGGGAGCGACCGTATTGCCTGCCTTGCGATACTTAACGGCGGTGTTATTTCAATCCACGCTCCCTCACGGGAGCGACCGAAAAAGCTCTTGCAGAACGGCAGTGGTTGGCTATTTCAATCCACGCTCCCTCACGGGAGCGACGACGGATTTTATTTTGAAGTTTGCTTGTAGTACGGATTTCAATCCACGCTCCCTCACGGGAGCGACTATGCCTCGGTGGGTATATTAAGCAGACGCTTTAAGATTTCAATCCACGCTCCCTCACGGGAGCGACGAAGATTATCGTCCTGTTGCGGTTACTGTTAGGATTTCAATCCACGCTCCCTCACGGGAGCGACCCGTCATGGACAGCAAAAACGATTCAGAGCTTGATATTTCAATCCACGCTCCCTCACGGGAGCGACGGCATCAAAACAAAATACTTCTACATTCATTTAAATCAAGCATTTATTGCGAACCAGCTCAATTCAAATCCTTAAAAATTTTATTTTGACGTGAAAAAACTCATAGTTTTCCCATTCTAGCTTAAGTTGCGAACATAAGCTAAATTTTATGTTCCATATCACTTCGCACTAAGAACGTAAATTACACAAATGCTAATTGCTTACAAAAAATTGCCTTAAATCATACGTACACAGCTTACGCCTTCAGGAAGTTTATTTTCTGCGACTTCCACTTCATAGTCACTATAGCTTCTGGCAGCAATAACCCCTTCCTTGCGCTTAACACTAACAGTATCAAACAACTTGTATGCAGGAGCATTACCAAGTTCTGTAGCGTGCTTAAATACTATAAGCTCACGTACAGCCATATTGCCACGAGCAGCAGAATGATCGTATTCAAACATATTGATAATGGCCTGCCACAACAAAGCCAAATCGTCTTCACTGAATCCAGTTACTTTGCGCGCAAGATTTGCAGAAATATAACCATCTACACGGTATAATGCGTAAGGAACAATATATTTACGTCCCATTTCTGTACTCTTATTTTCTGCATCCTTTTTAGTTGTAATAGCAACTCTGGTAATTGTAACTTCTTGTGTCACAATCGGATCAATGCTACGAGCAAAGCCCAACTGCACAGGACCGCGAACCTGACCACAATTCAAAGCAGCCTTTACGAATGTAGTCATGACAGCACCAAAAGTACGAATATCAAAGAAATTATTGCACATAAATTGGCAAATTTTCTTATCAATTTCAGGATCGTCTTTTTTTAATTCCTTAATTTTCTTTTCATCAGTGCCAAACGCAATATATGCAGTATTATCGCTTTCATTCAGAGGCACACCATCTTTAATATAGATTTTATAGCCTTCTTTGTCTTCGCACATCGTCTCGACACAATTTCTGATTTTGCGTTTCAGGCAAACATCAGTAACAATGCCATAACCAGTTTCAGGATCAATACGTGGCATGTTGCCTGCATCCGGGTCACCATTCGGATTACCGTTTTCTACGTCGAACAAAATTGTAAACTCATATCTGTTTTTGATTACTTCAGCCATTTATTTTTCCTCCTTTTTCTCGTAGCGTTTTTGCACTTGATGATAATATCCGAGAACAAATTCACCTTGTTCCGGTAAGCTTAAACGAGCCGGCATCGCATTATCATCAACTTCAAGTTTATTCATAAGTTCACCAATCAACTTTTCAAAATAGATTACAGTGCCTTTTTGTGATGAAATTTTCTTCAAATGCGTATTGGCAAGCTTAGTCAACAGTGGAAAAGTCATGCTAGGATTGGCACATGCAGAGTTAAAATAGCGATCCTTTATAGTACTATTAATACCAGGATTAGCTTTTTCCTGCAAATCCTCAAGCACAGCAAACAATCTTCCTAACACATAAGGTACTTTTTTGCATTCTTCATTTAATGCCACAGTAATAACCTCCTCATTATATTTGTAATTTCTTATCAAGCAAGCCTTCATTATTGCCGCCTTGATTCTGCTGATTTTGGTAATATTTTTATCCGGATTATCCTGATCAGCCTTTACTCGTAAAATTGTATTCTGATACAACGCTTCAGGATATTTTGTACCGCTTAAAATACTACGTAAGACAGCACCTATCAACAACGGTGTAGCAGCTTTATCTTTGGAATTTTTATTAGCAGTTTCCTGCAGAATCTGCCATAATGGTATATTTACTCTGTTATCAAAGCCCGGTTTGATAATTTCAAATTCACGAAAATATTTTTCGTAATTCTTAATGAAATCACCAAATGTATTGATAAAGAAAAAGCGTACTGAAATTCTCGCAGCATTAGGCGACAATCCCAAAATATAGAACCTATTATCCGGTTTAACCGTAAAATCACTAATCTCAAACGGCTTACCAGCTCGAACTTTTTCGAAAAAGCCCTTAATATCTTCATCTTTGACAATCTCATTAGCACTGCTAAAAATATCACCAAAAACATCCTCGTTGTCTTCATCTGCACCTTCTGCCCAAAAAACAACTGTCATATCACCAATACGTAAATAATTTCTGTCGTTCGACAATAACGTATTCAGCGCTGTTGTATAAGCAAAAGCAGCATACTCACTGACCGGTGCATTGTCGCCCTGCTTATGCTCATATGATTCATAAGCAGGAGCATTGAACGCTACCAAAGCTGCGCCAGAAGACTGTGCTCCATACAACCCTTTAATACTAGGATGCAAACGAGCTACAGGAGCAGTCTTGCCTGTAACCAAACAAATTCCTTTAGCTACATCCGTAGCTTGCTGGCTTTTATAAGAATCCCACGCCCGTTTGATTTCTTCATCCTGTTCTACACTTTCGCCATCAACCTTAAACATCAAGTTAGCGGAACCCAGTAAATCTTCCCTATAGGGCTGCAAAAGCATATTTTCGTGTGCTAATTCTGGTTGCCAAGTTGCGAAAAATGCTTTTAGTGCCATTGCTTTTTCACCAACAGCATCTGCTAATATTTCCTGACATTTTTGTGCCATTGCCTCAAAGCATTGCTTACTACGCTCAGTTTTACCACTGGCATCTATACCCAAAACATATTTTGCGTTATCCCATAAAAACTGAGCAGCAACTCCTGCAGTACGTTTAGTTGCTTCCGGCAGCAATATGTTCTGTGGCAATTCGACTGTTTTCTTGCCTTTTTGCACAGAAATTTTCAAAGAAAGAAGGTTTAGTAACCTTCCCTGTTTATCAATATTCAGCGCATAAGATATTTTGGCATTTCCCCAACCTGGTTTAGCCACCTTTCCTTTAGCAGCTAAAGCCTCATAATAATCTACTAATGCTTGCAGTATCATTTGTATACCTCACATTGCGTAAGATCTATTACGCCATTGACAAATACAGCTCTAAAAAACATAGGCTTAATGCTATTTAAATCGCTATAATCCATGTCATAGAGCATCAATCCTAAATCACGATTTTCAGCAATCGTAGGCACATTGTTAAAATCGTACATACGATAATTCACCGGAAATTCTCTACAACCAAAGTATGGTGTATGGTAACATTGGCCTTTAGTAATGCGTCGTTTGATTATATCCTGAAACTTACCAGGATTATCGCCTGCATTAGCTTTATCCGTCATTTCAAAATGCGCTTCGATAACATAATGCACATCCTTGAGTACCATTGACGCACGCTGTTGAATTTCATCTTTGGTATTAAGATATAAATCTTTTCCATCTGCTCCGTTAATCACACTTCTTGCCTTGCTGCCACTAGCTTTTGCTTTAACCTCATTACGCCTAATGTTAGTAAAACGAATAGGACTAAGCAGATAGATTTTATCGATTCGCCAGCACATACCTGGATGCCAGTATATGCTTTCCAAAATACCACGTGCAGCCGATGGAGTAATTACATCATAAGACATTCTTTCGACAGAAAGTTCAGGTCTGCTAAACAATGCATAATCACCCCAAACCTCTAATTTAATACTCACGTTATCACCGCCTTTTATATATTTCATTGTTGATTTGCTTTAATTATATATCTAAATCTATCCTCTGTCAAGGATACCACAATAGTCTTGCATATATTTTTCTTCTCTGATATTATACATATGTCATGAAATTCTCATGTGGATAGAAATATTGTCGATTTACTTTTATAGTAAAGCAAATAGAGACGGGTACCTCCGTCTCTATTTGTTTTTAAAAGTTAAAAGAACACGCCAACACCATCATCAATATTTACTATCAATCCCTTATGGACATCATAAATACTCATATCAGCCAATACATTAATATTTTCGTCAACAACATCAATAACTCCTGCTCCTTGCAACTTAAGAAATTGATTTTCATAAACATTTACTATATACTGTCCTGCTTTTCTCATCAATGAACGGTTACGTACGCCAGCACGCAGTTGTTCCAATAACTTCTTGCTGGCATCATCACATGGAATAAAAACTCCTCGACCAGTTTCGCCTATAATCTTAAAATCCGAAGCAATATCTTTAAACAACATCCTCTTATCAGACATCCCCAAAATATTGTGCATATCTAGGCTTTCGCCTTTATTTACATGTAACTGATCAAAATATTTTTTTATTGCCGCTGTAGATGAAATATCATTAAAATCACGCATTACCATCTGCGTAATTTCTCTCGGTAATCTTATAAAACTAGGGATTTTAGTATCATCATTCTCAATTTCAAATATATAAACAATACTCTCTTCTAATGGTCTTTTATTTTCACGATTACACCTGCCGGCTGCCTAAATTATACTATCTAAGCCGGCAATTTCACGATAAACTACCGGGAAGTCCACATCGACACCCGCTTCAACAAGGCTGGTAGCTACAAGCTTACACGGCAAATTATTCTTAAGTCGTTCCCTAACTTCAGCCAAAATTTTTCGTCTATGCTGCGGATACATAAAAGTTGATAAATGATAGCAACCATCTCCGTTCAAGCCATCAAAAATTTTCTGTGCAGCTTTTTTAGAATTAACAATACATAGTACCTGTTTATGTATATTAAGTTGTGCAACCAAAGCTTCTGTGTCCTCAAAATCAGTCTTTTCATAATGAACACGCCTAAAAAAATCATACAAATCATCTACATTAGAACAAATTTCATGTAGTTGTACATCTTCAGTAAAATATTTATTCAAACTAGGCTGCGTTGCTGTACACAATACCGCAGTAACATGATAATTACTTACTAATTCCCTTATAGCTCGCATACAAGGAATTAAATAATCATTAGGCAACATCTGAGCTTCATCAAGAATGACAATGCTATTAGCAATATTATGCAACTTACGACAACGACTTGTTTTATTGCCATATAATGATTCAAAAAACTGCACATTAGTCGTTACTATAATCGGTGCATCCCAATTTTCCGTTGCCAGCTTTTTACGTTCATTTTCTTTTTGTTTTTCATCACCAAATTCTGCATCATCATAATCAACATTCATATGATGTTCAACTACATTCTCACTTCCTACGATAGAACGAAAAACATCAGCGGTCTGCTCAATAATGGAAGTATAAGGAATTACATAGATAATACGTTCTTTATTTTTATGTTGCATCGCATGCTCCAAAGCAAAACCAAGCGATGCGATTGTTTTACCACCACCAGTAGGAACAGTTAACGTATAAATGCCTTCTTGACCATGAGCTGCATTAATACATTCTTCACGAATTTCCGTACGTTTTTCATTCAATTTATTTGTAGGATTACCCCAAGCCATAATATAGGCATTATATCGTTTGTATAGCTCTTCTAAACTGAAAAATTCCCCCCGCTTCAAAGTATTAGGTCGCATAAACCTTTCCGTATCTAAGAAATCAGCATCTACCAAACAGGAAAATAGCATTCTTGTGAAAAACATAGCTGAAAAGGTATCACTGAAAGCCGGAAAAAGTTTTTTGTTTACACTTAATTCAGGTAATTCGTTTTTAAAGGCACTATAATCTAAAATTCCTACTAATTTCTTTCTCATGCGAGCTACCAAAGTTCCGTTATCAATATCACCTCTTACGCCAAGATTCATTAAACCACTATGATGGCCTGCAATACAAAAAGCAAATGGCACAAAATATTTTCCAAGTAATTGTGCCCCTGCAGTTGAATGATCTACTTTAGGTCCATTCTGTTGAATACGTTTTTGAAAACCAATAGAATACTTTCCAACATCATGATATAAACCAAGCAGTTTTCCAATTTCTTCCATTGTAAATCTTCTGGCAAACTCAGAACATAAAGCACTTGTTCCATTTAAATGTTCAATCAGAGCCTGTTCTCTATTTACGCCATCATCACTTTTATGACCAATATATTCCATCTAAATAATCCTCCTGACATTAAATTTTTTGTATATTTATTTTTTCTTCTGCTAAATACTACTCCCCCTACCTCACGCGTATACGCCTGCCCTCGCCGTTCGCCAAAAAAATCTCGCCCAGCTGCAATCTGCCGTCCACAATCTTAAAAACATCGCTTTCAAACGTGCCCACCTTGGTTTCAATCTCTACATTACTGAAAGCCAGCTCACCGCTCTGGTCGCTGAAGCTGCCGCGCAGGCTCAAAAACGGCACCAGCATATATGTTCCCTTGCCCGTGGAAAAGCTGCCGTATACCAAATTATTGCCCTTAGGCCCCTCATTGCGGAACTTTATCTTCAAGGCTACGCTCGTATTAATCTTCCTGCTTTTGGCAGCCAGCGAAGCCATCAGGTTCTTGCCGTCAACATCAATTTTGTAATAGCGCTTATCAAAATGATACAAGCCTATCGCATCAAAGGTACCGCCGAAAATGCTGCCAGTCACATCCTGAAAGGTTATCAGCGCATTTTCATAATGATAGGTACCGTTGATATTCGTAAAATACAAATCGTTCAGATGCAGCTCCTTCAGCGCCAGCGCACCGTCAATCACAGGTTTTTTCAGGCTGCCTGTCATCTGCCCCGTCACCGTCATCGCATCCTTAACATTTTTTATGCCCAACGAATCCGGAATAACATCATACAGGCAGATGTTGATATTCGTTTTCTGCTCCCCCTTCAGGTCGCAGGTGCCGTCAATATTCAGTCCCTTGCCTGCAATGCTGCCGCCGTAGCGTCCTGCAGCCAAATGCAGCTCCAGCCTTTGATGCTCATGTATCTGCGCCGTGCCGTCCACATCATTCAAAATAAAGTGACGCTTTTTATATTCTGCCGACAGCACCGTATCATGCAAAATCAGCTTAATATTCGGCAGTCTGCCTTTAATCTGCAGATGACGCTTTTCCATAGGCACCTCGTCCGGCAGGATACTTTCCTCCGCCGTCTTTTTATTCTGCAGAATATCCAGGCGCATTTTATCATCAAAGCCAAGATGAATATAAGCACCGCTCAGCTCCACCTCCTGCACCGTGTCGATGCCGGCTATACGCAGGATGATGTCCTTAGGCTTGATTTTGATGCGTCCCTCCGGTACATCCACCAGACGTTCATGCTCCGGCGAATCCCAGGTCAGGTTTTTAAAATATACATTGCCCCAGATATCGGCGCGCAGCTCCTCGGCCGTCACCGTGCCTGTCAGCACCTGCTGCTTTGCCATATAATAATTAAAAAGCTCCGCCGCATGACGGCTGGCACGCTGCGCCAAAAAGAAATAGACAGCGCCGCCCACCGCCAACAGGCAGACTACTATCATTGCCAAATGAGTTTTAGATAATCTGCGTATTGCCTGCAACATATAATCACCACTTTCGCTTATAAAACTTCCTAAGCTCAGTATAGCACCACGCCGAACTGCCCGCAACTAATGCAAAAAAACAGGCACAGCAAGCTGCATCACTGCAGCCTGCTATGCCCTTTGATATACGCATATTAAATTGTTACTTCAGGCAGTACGTTCCGTCGGCAGCCTCCGCCACGCTGGCGGCAAAAAAAGCCTGCGCCAGCTTTGCAAGATACGCCGTATCCTTAACGCCTGCCATCTCGTAGGCGGAATGCATCGCCAGCTGCGCCAGGCCGATATCCACCGACTTAATCGCTACCTGAGCGGTAGAGATATTGCCTAAGGTTGAACCGCCTGCCATATCCGAGCGGTTATAGAAAAGCTGCAGCGGCACGTTCGCCTTTTTAGCCAGCAGCTGCACCAGCGCGCCGGATACCGCATCCGTAGTATATTTTTGGTTAGCGCTGTATTTGACAACCACGCCCTCATTGGGATAGGTCTTGTTCGTCAGGTCATTTTTATCCGTATGGTTGGGGTGCACCGCATGCGCGTTGTCCGCCGAAAGCATCAGGCTGTTGGCAAGGGATACCAGATAATCCTCCTCGTCCCTGCCAAGTGCCATGTTGATGCGCAGCAGCGCATCCTTTAAGAAGGTCGCCGCCGCGCCCTGCTTCGTGCCGCTGCCAACCTCTTCGTTATCCAGCATGCAGAACACCGGCACACTTGCGCCTGCTTCTGCCGCCAAAAAGCCCTGCAGGCCGGCAAACACGCACTGCAAATCATCCAGCCTGCCGCCGGCAACATATTCCTGCTCCAGCCCGACTGTAGTCGCCGGCATTCTGTTGTACAGGAAAAGCTCCGTATCCACAATCTGCTCTGAGGTAACGCCGCAGGCCTCCGCCAACAGCTTCTGCAGGCCGTCCTTAGTCGCAGCACTGCCGATAAGCGGCAGCATATCCGTCTGCGCGTTCAGCTTTACACCCTCGTTGGCTTCCCTGTTCATATGGATTGCCAGATTCGGAATCATCATCAAGTCCTGCTCAACATTAACCAGACGCGCTTCCAAGCGGCCGTCAACGTTGCACAGCACGCGTCCGGCAACGGAAAGCGGCCTGTCCAGCCAGGTGTTCAGCAGCATGCCGCCGTACTTTTCCACATTCAGCTTCACATACTTTTTGTCTACCACAATTTCCGCATTATTCTTCAGCTTGAACGCCGGCGAATCGCAGTGGCAGGCGTAAACCTGAAAGCCCAGGTAAGCCTTTTTGGGAATCACAAAGGCCAGCAGCGCCGAACCGTTACGGCTGACGTAATATTTGCCGCCTTCCTGCAGCTGCCATCTGCTGTTTTCCTGCAGCTCGGTAAAGCCGACAGCCGCCAGCTCCTCCTTAATATTTTTCACCGCGAAAAAGCTGTTAGGCGTTTTATTCAAAAAAGCGCACAGCTTCGCATTCAACTCCGTATAAGCCATTTCCATTTCTATCTTTCACCTCTTGCAAAAATTCTTGATATATTACTCTGCAAAGCGCTCACGCAGCAGCTTTATTTCCGCAGCGTAGCCCGGCAGCTCGTTAGGTGTTTCCAAGTAAAACGGCAGTGTGCGCAGCGCCGGATGGTTAATCACCTCCGTCAGCGCCTCCAAACCGATGTTGCCTGCACCGATGCATGCATGACGATCCTTATGACTGCCGCAGATATTCAGGCTGTCGTTCAGATGCACCGCCTTCAAGCGCTCCAGACCGATAATTTTATCGAACTGCGTCAGTACGCCGTCCAAATCATTGACTATATCATAGCCGCCGTCAAAAATATGACAGGTATCAAGGCAGACGCCCATCTTCTCGTTAAGCTGCACCTTGCTCAAAATCGCCGCCAGCTCCTCAAAGCTGCGGCCAATCTCCGTGCCCTTGCCTGCCATCGTTTCCAGCAAAACCGTGGTATGCAAATCCTTGTGCAGCACGCTGTTGAGCAGCGCCGCTATTTTTTCTATGCCAACCTCAGCTCCCTGCTTCACATGGCTGCCGGGGTGAAAATTATACATATTCCCCGGCACATATTCCAGCATCGCCAAATCGCCCTCCATCACCATCTGCGCAAACTCCAGCAGCTTTTCGTCTGCTGCGCAGGGGTTCATCGTATACGGTGCGTGTGCCAAAAGCGGCGCAAAATTGTGCTCCTGCATCAAAGCATTCAGCGCCGCCGCGTCCTCCGGCTTCACAGCCTTCGCCTTGCCTCCGCGCGGATTGCGCGTAAAAAACTGAAACGTATCGGCACCAATCGACAGCGCCGTCTTCCCCATCGCCAGAAAGCCCTTCGATGAGGATAAATGACAACCTATATGTAACACTTGCTCAATCTCCTTTGCTATTTTTCCACCAGCTGATAGCTTTCCGCCAACAGCTCCTGCACCAACGAAATGTCTGCATCCTTTTGCAGCATTACCGTCAGCCAATGCTTTTTATTCATATGATATGCAGGATAAAAATGCTGCCTGTCCACCAGCTGCTCAACCTTCGCCGGCGGCAGCTTAATATTCAAAACATCAACCATCCCCGCCTTCGCTAGGCCCAGGCTTTTATAGGGAATCGTCATAAACAAAGCGTACCATTTATTTCTCCGCGCCGTCTTAAAGGTAAAATTCTCCGGCGTTTCCGGCCACGGAGCGTCGGGAACAGTGCCGAAGCGCTGCGAGCAGTAATCCATCAACTGCAGCTTAACATTGCTTTTAATCAGGCACTGCATCTTTATTTCTTCCAGCAGCGCCTCTGCTTTCTCACGCACGCTCATAACGTAACCGCTGATGTTATCGGCAACGTTAAAGGGCAGGTACTCCTCATCCGTATCGCGTTCCAAAACATTTACGGATAAGGCCTTGCCTGCAAGCGTAACGACAGCGTAAAACTCTGTTTCCGGCAACACCTTGCGCAGTGTCAGCCCTGTGCCCTCCCGCACAAAGCCGTAGGCCAGCGCTTTTTTTATATCAACATCATATTGCTCTAAAATCGGATAAAGCATTTCCGTTCTCTCCTGCAAATAAAATTATATGCACCACCGGTATAATCGCCTAAGCAATCAGAACTCCGTCACAACCTCAAAGCGGTACTTTTGCTTAATCGCAGGATATTTTTCGCGGTCCACCTCGCTCATAAACATAGCGTAAGGACGGGCGCAAGTCTTGAACGGAGCATACAGCGCCTGATAAACCACCAGCTTTTCGCCTGTTTCCGTGTGCTCGGCAAAGGCCAGTATTTTATATAAGTATTCCGTCGTAGGGTTTTCGACAGTTTCTCTTTTAAAATGGCGCACAATGTCACCCATATGCATTTCTCTAGTCATAATATTAACCTCCGTATTTTGTTTATATAATTATACTACAAAATACAGCTTATATGCCACGTGCTTCCGAGGTTAATAATTCTTCTAAATGTGTTTTCCAACACAAGCGGTTCAAGATAAACTAAAATCAGCATATATAACATTTAACCGCAAATCTTTACCTTAGCCAAAGCCTCCTGAAACTTATCGCCCAGGGAAAAGAATAACGGCGTATTAGCACGCTTCACACGCTCCGCCTTCAGCGCTTTATTAGCCAATGTATCAGCAAGCTCGTTAAAATACTCCTTGGAATGTCCTTTAACCTTTTTAAAGGTTATACTCATCTTTTCTCTATGCTTCATAACTAATTGCTTGTACCATTCCTCCATACTCGTCTTGGTTACAGAATGACTTTTAGCCACTTCAGCGATAGAATTATTATCATGCTTAATAATGAGATTTTTAATATGTCTTTCTTTGGCCATTTGAATTGCCTTAGCAGCAGCAAGCAGCTCATGATTAGTATAGGTAAGAGCGCAGTCCTCCAAATTCTCCGGAATCTCCGAATACTGAATAACCTCGCTGCGTGTAAGCATTACTATACCAATAGAGCCAAAACGCCCAGTATCGCTATAGCTTGCATCAACATAGGCAATAGCGCCGAAATCATCTATCGGATAATCCACATTGCTCATAAAAAGACGCTCCAAATAACTCATCGACTTTGCTTCAAAGGCTGACAACTGCTTTTTAAGTAATTTTATAGCTTTTTTATTTTTTGCTGCCTGCTTAGCAGCTTTTTTCAGTTGCTTCTTTAATTGCTTTTTCAAGGCTTTTTTCGTCATAATCTATCCGCTCCTTTTAATATATTCAAAGCTCTTTTTCATTTAAGGAATCTGATAAGTTAATTATATATGATACCATGGACAGAAACTGTCATTGTTATAATAAGAAAAGAGCTTTGGAATAAAAATTTTGCATCACCTATGCTTAAATTCATCCTAAAAACCAAAAAGAGGATAACGTACTGCGAAAGTACATTATCCTCGTGCTGTTATAGGCAAGCAGCTTACACACACTAAACAGCTTGCAAACAAAAACAGAGAATAGTGCTGTCACACACTATCCTCTGCTTTTTATTCCACCAATCAACTGTCACGATTGGACTAATTCTGGTGGAGTATATGTAATGATAGTCGAACAGTTAAGATACATCTTAATCCCAATCCGCTGCATCTGTTGTTCTTTGTTGCTTAAACACATTAATACTTACATATAAAATTATACACCATTTCTATACTGCGAGCAAATAGGTCTGCACATGCAGGCCTATTTTTGTTCAATAGCATAGATTGCAATACTGCCAGCAATAACTTGCCAAAAAATTCGTTGTTGCTCAATGCGTTCTTTCACAGCTTTTTCTTTCTTCAGCTGTTGAGATAATATCCTCAAGGAGTTGTTTTGCTCTGCAATTATCAGTTCTGATTGACTCAACGAGTTCTGCGCACTCTGTAAGCTGGATTTCAGCTCTTTTATTAATTGCTCCTGCTTCTTCAGCTCTTCTTTGGGCATTCTCAACATGATGCTGAGCTGATCTATTTTCCTCTCCTGCTCTATCAACAAGCTCCTCAGAGCGATTAATTTGCTCCGAGATACTAATATCATCTCCTGCTTTTGCACTGTCTCTACGGTTGTCGTAGTATCGGCATAGCAAGGAGAAAACCAAAAACAGGATACAAGCAATGCACAGATAACGGTTATATTTTTCCATTTCATAAGCCCAGATAATGGTGAAGCGCGCCCAAGGCAAAACCAATTACCAGGCCACTTACAAACTCAGTAGACATAATAAAAACCTTAAATTTTTCCATTATACTTCCTCCCATCTGTAATAATTAGGACTATTACCGTTGTCACGGCAATCAACGTGTACAAAACAGCTATTGTAATAACGGCCAATGCCGTCAAAGCCAATCTCTGCAGCCAGATCTGCAAGCTCATTTACGCTAACTGCATCACAGATAATATCAGCAGCATTACCAAGCACGTGTTGGCTGTTAGGCACGCCGCCTACATTGGCATTATGTACCGGGCAGCGGTAGCCGCTGGTAACAATAATCGGAGCACCTACACGCTCACGCAACTGGTCAAGCTTTTCTAGTAAGACTGCATTCATGCCACCTTTAAGTAAGCAACCGCAGTGCTTGCAGGCAAACTCTGCATCAGTAAAATATTTCATCATTCTCTCCCTCCAATCTTAAAAGCCTTAGTTTCGATTGCCTTGTTTCCCAACTGAACTATCACGAAAGCAAGACATACCCAAGCAAAAGTATCATAGTTTCCCCAAGTTTTTACGCTTAATGCTAAAAACAGACTGACTACAATAAATAAAACCATCGCCAAGACAGCGCATACGCGCCCAATGCTGATGGTTTCTTCGTCTTTTTTTAGCATATTCAATATTTTTTTCATATTATCACTCCCGGCATTGGCAATTTTCACAGCGTTCCTCAATGTGGCGTACTCTAGCATCGAGGGCATCATCATTAGCAAAAAGAGTCTTAATTTTTTCTTCGTCTCTTGCCAACTCTTCATTGTTTTCGCCGACTTCGTCCTGTACACGTTCCATCGCGGATGCCAGGCGGTCAACACTGATCTGCAATGCATTAATGGATAGCTTTAGCGGCTGCACAATTAAGTAAGTCGCAATAAAAAAGCCACCGCTAGCAAGAGCTGATATAGTTTGTATATCCATGTTTCACCCCTTCCCATCTCCTTTTATAATTTATTTGAAGGAGATGATAATTTATGAAAAAACGATTAAAATTACCCAACGGCTTTGGCAGCATCACCCGCAAGGCTGATGGCAGAAGGCGGAAGCCTTATGTTGTGCGCAAAACCATTGGCAGCAAACAAATTGCCATAGGATATTTTGCCACATACGAAGAAGCTATTGCGTTCCTCGTAGAAGCGAATAAGAACCCTCATATTTATTCCCCATCCCAAATTACTTTTAGCGAGATGTACCACTGCATGGCTGCTGAAAGATTCTTGCAAATCGCCAAAAGCACTCAATCTAATTACAGAGTTGCATATAAGCATTGCGAAGCACTGTATGATAAGCGCTTTGTAGAATTACGCATCAGCGATTTGCAAGGCGTTATAAAGGTAATGTCGGAGAAAGGTGTCGGTTATGCAAGCCAGAAGAAATGCCGTCAACTGCTTCACCATGTTTATTCCTACGCAGTAAAGTATGAATTTATTTCTCCATCAGCTGACATCACCCGATACATTGATATTGATAAAAACAAAACGGTGTATCCCAAAAAGCCTTTTAATGCACGCCAGCTAAATCGTGTAAGGGCACTGATAACAGAGGATAATCCTTTGAGCTTATGGGCGATGTGCGTAGTTATGGCATGTTACGCAGGTCCACGCCCATCTGAGTTTATACACGTACCTAAAACAGACGTGAAGCTCAGGCAAAGATTTTTTGTTATCCGAGATAGCAAAACGGAAGCTGGTAGGAACAGAATTGTGCCAATCAGTAAAAAGACTTTGCCCTACTTTCAGCATTGGATGCAGATGCCTGGAAAGACTCTTATAAGCGATGAAACCGGAAATCCCCTAAGCTATCACCAGTACCGCAGCAGATTTGATAAGGTAATGAAAGCTTCTAGGTGCCAGCACACTCCACACGAATGCCGCCATACCTGTGCAACGATGTTGGATAACCAGAACGCCAACGAGGTTGCAGTAAAGAAAATTCTTGGCCACGCCTGCCAAGGTATCACGCAGGGAGTATATACACACAAAGGCCTGCGTGAATTAAAACAAGCTATTGATTTGCTCTAGTGGTACTAATGTGGTACTAATAGCTTAATTAAAAATCCTCGTACCATAATCACCACTGTATAAAACCGTGGGACTAATTTGGCACAAGTATTTTATTGTGTTCAAAAGCCTAAAAAATGTAGGTTTTATGGGCTTACCAAACGATTTTTTCCAATTCGGCAACAGTCTTGCAAGCTAAAATATTTTCTTTCAAGTTGCGGTACTTTACATGCAAATCGTTGCTGCGAATCGCTACGTTTGCAATAACCATACGAAGATCATTTGCAGTAACGTTCACGCTAGAATTATCAGCTAAAGTCCACGCTATATTAGCGCCCTCGCCCTGAGCATCCAATGCAATAATTGCAGCATTAATTCTATCTCTGCTTTTGTCGTCGTAATCATACAAGTTTCCCTTGTACTCAACCGGTTTCACTTCTTCTGCATCTCTCTCAGCTTTAAGCTCTGCGATTTTAGCAGGTTTGGCAGCTGCCAGCAGCTCTGCATCTGTAGGAGCTGGCTTGAGATATACGCTGCCATCATCAGCGATAAGGTATTCGCCGTCAGCATTGCCTATCAGCTTGTTAAAATCAGTTTGATTAATGACGACGTAGCCCTGTTTAAGCAGCTCAGCGATTTGCTCTTCGCTATGCTCGGCAGCAAGCTTGGTGTCTTTTCTCTGCCCTGCTTCCGGCAGGATAAGATATTGATTTTGACGTTCTAAATTCATATTCTTTTCCTTTCTACGCCCTTCGGGGCGATTTCGATTTGCAGTGGGGAGTTTATGCTGACGGCAAGCGTAATGTTACCATAACACTGCCTATAGCTACATCCGTGACATATGCAGTGCTAGCGGTAGCACGGACAGCAAACAGCACAGGCTGTACAGGCTCTCAAAACTGTCAATACGTTTCAAACGTGACCAACAAGACGTTTCAGGCTGGTTCTTACGATACTGGTAACGGCTACGCTGGCTTTTGGTGGCTATCCATTGGCAAAGCCTAGGCCTTACCACAAGCGCACCAGTTAAAGCCTGCATATCCATTACCGTTGTCATACATGTTGGCGATAAAACTCCTGTTGTTTTGCGATTTTATACCGAAATTGCTGTTGCTGCCGCTAAGGTTGCTGCTGCTTTTAGGCGCTCCGACAACGCTATATAAGATGCTAAATGCGACAGGGTATGTTACCGTAGTATCTCTATTAACCACGTTACTACTTCCCCACTGCAGAATTAGACCGTTCGCGAACTTTGCATATCCATTTTGTCCTAACAAAGCAGCTACAATACCTCCGCCGCCAATAGAATCTGCACAGGCTTTAAGAGTTGCACCGTCATAATAAATAGATTTGGTGGACGAACCAATAGCAGAACTGCCAAGCAGTGCTTTTACAGCAGCAGCTGCAGTATTTGCCCCAGTACCGCCGCCCTCAACCGGCAAAACTTTATACGTAGCACCGCCGCACAGAGGTAAATCTTGACTGCCTTTAGGGGGAGCTGGCGCCATACCACGTTTACCATTAAGATTTTCAGTAGCACCTACCATATCAGCATGCGCCGATTCATCCTCATTATGTGTCTGCATTGCGTTTCCATGTGCTTCAGGATTATTCTCATGTTCACGCATAGATTGTTCGTAATCTCTTTTAGTTAAATAAATAACACTATTATCTATGACAACGTCCAAGTTTAAAGCATTACCAATAACAAACGTCACATTAACGACTCTTTCATCTACAGGAGCAGTTTTATCGTAAATATATGATGCTGTATTTCCTGCTGTAGTATATGCATATAGCTCTTCTGTGCCATTATCAATCTTAGCCATAATCCCAATTTCGCGATGCCAAAATCCTTCAGTCACATTCTGATTAGATACTCTAAACTGTATCTCAAATTGTCCATTATTCAGGTTGTTACACTTAGCAATTGGTACGCTCAGTCTTTCATTCTTAACGGAAGTATAATTCACCGGATCTTCACCAGGAGCAACCAATCCGTCGCCTAAAGAAACGCGCGTAAAATGTAAAATTTGCCCGCCCTGGCTCTTTGCAATCATATCTTTACCAGCCGCAGTAACAATAACTTTAGCAAATTGTCCTGTATTCGCCATAATCAATCCTCCTATTTAAATAAATCAGGTTCAATAGTTATTTCATAACCCTGCATTACAATGCCTGTAGCAACAGGCTCTGCAGGTCCATCAATAAGCAAATCATAACTAGTATCTGCCATAATGCTAAACTCTCTACATCCAGATACTATTCCAGACACGTTTACATAATCATTGACACCAGAAAATGCTACATACTTCCACCCCAAATGTGCCGGCATAAAAGTTCTCAGGTTTTTTTCTAAATCAACAAAACTAGTTACCTTACCATCTGGCAGCAATATATCAATATAATATTGATCGTAATGTTCAATTACAGAACCGCTTTTGTCAGCAACATACCTATTAATTAACGTAAGTAGAAAGTCTTTTGTAACGGTTTCCGTGCCATTAAGAACATCCAGCACTCTGTTACGCCTTGTTTTATAGTCGAGGGTTTCATCACTTTGCAAACCACAATATTCTTCCCAAAGCCTCAATCCCCAGGTTGCTGTTTTCAGGAAAAGCTGTTCTAAGCATTCCTGTATCTGTAATCGCAATCGTTCATGTTCAGCATTGTCTGCAGCATTTACAGACTTAAATGTAGGTTCTTTGCTCAAAAAATAAGGCAGATATCTTAAAATATCTACCTCATTTTTTCTCAACCATATATTATTCATTTAAGGTCACCATCCCAGCAACAGGAAGCTGTTCAGATCCAACCGGTATATTGACGCTACCATTGTTTATAAGCAAGTCAGAATAGTCTCTCACTCCAGTTATTTCCGGGCTTCCCAAAATAGCCTTGCCAATCTGTGCATATGAAATGCTTGATAATGCAAGAGCATTTGCTCTGAAGTAATCATTTACAACATTTTTAATGCCGTTCACATTACCAACGCCATCAGTAACCTTTAACGAAATATTAACAGTTAGCAATTCGGGAGCAGCTACAGTGCAAGTTGCTCCTATAGGTGCATTGACAGCTATTTTTTCCCTTACTGCTTCCAAAATATTTTCGCTGGCAGCCTGCTTATTTGCGTCCAAAACTAATATCTTCACTGTTCCATTACCGGCCCACAGCGGAAGTACCTTAACCATGCTAACTCCATCTACCGATGTAGCCCACAGTTGGTAATGATAACAATTTCCGCTTGTTGCAGGCTTTTGTACTTTAAACAAGAGCCTATTCAGCAATGCTTCATCGTTTTCCAAATCAAAGCCATCATGCGCTTCAAGCTCGTTGACAACGCCAGAAACTCCGTAAATAGCTACCGGTATTTTGTTTATACTACTAGCTTTAACATTCCCGCCGGCGCCAGCCTCTTTAGCCTGAGCCATTATCTTTATTGCTCCATCACCAGCAATAGTTGCTTCTTTTGTACTAATAAAGCTTACACCACTTGCTGTTGCAAAAACAGAACCTATTGGTACAATCGTTCCCGCTTTTCCTTTAACAGTAAGCTCAACAACAGCTTTTGTAGCCTGCTGTCTTCTTATTCCATGTTCTTCAGCCTTTAAGGTTAAGTATTCTCCCCAACTACTCTGAGGGAATGCAGCTTCCAGCACTAGCATAATTTCAGCATATGCCTTTTCAAATTCCACAGCATTAGCAGACAATGTGTCAAAAGTAAAGCTTCCTTCCACAGTGCTAACACCGCTAGTTTGTATAGATGCATATTCATTCAAAAGGCGATCAAGAATTTCTATTTTAGTAATAGCCTTTTCCATATCAAACCTCTATTCCCAAAGTGTACTTTCCATACACAGTTGTCAGCCCAATATTTAAAGTTATTTTTTTATGGTCCTGTGCAACATCTACATTTTCCACACTGACTATATAAGGATTAACCAAAAGTGTATCCTCTATATAGTTAAACAGCTTACTGGCTTCAGAACCATCATTAGGCACCCTGCCTATGAAATGTTCCAATTCAGCACCATAATCATCAAAATAAGCCAAGTGTAAAAAGCGTTCTGTCAGCAGTGCTTTATACGCCCAAACTTTAATCGCTTCATTCCTTCTAAAAATGATCTGCCTGCCTTCTCTATCGTAAAGAAAGCAATTTTTCTTGAAGTCATAAGCGTATTCACAAAATTCCTCAGCAGTATCAATCTTATCGGAACCTGCAGGCCCAAATATAAAGGGATTAGACATTCTAATTACCATCCAATCTTTTAAGTTTACAGAGTACAGCAAATTGTTCTGCTGTTTTCCTGTCTTGTCCGCAAATCGGTATCATAAGTACTTTATCTCCTACGTGCCACGTATCCGTATAAATAATACTATCAGAATAATCATTATCTATATCATGATTATGGCTAGCATATGCTGCTTCACCGCCACCGCCAGCACGATTTTGAGTAGCACTAACAATATGTCCTTTAGCATGCCTAGTATGGCCCTGAAGCCAATATTCATCAATCCATAAATACTGACTCGTAATGGTCATCCCGTTATACCCTATGGCGATATTAGGAGGTACACTTAATATCTCTCCAATAGCAGCAGTTGCCTGCAATCCATTACAGGTCATTTTATTCATTAAATTCAATATGCCATTATATGGATCATTTGCATTTTTCATAAATACCTCACTGGATATAAGTCAAAGTCAAGTCCATCATATGAGTATTATTTTCAAATGTGTGCGTATCAGACTTTATAAGGAAATTTCCTTGCAATACATCTTCTCTAACAACAATAGAGTATCCGGAAACACATTGGATGTTGCCTATAGCATGCAGCTGAGTATCGCTTTCAATTCCATTGAGCAACGACGCCGCAGCTTTATAATTATCAACGCTTTCGCCTTCAACAGGCGGTTTAATCTTATAAATTCCTTGTAATATTCCATACTCATTAACGTCAGCTTCAGCAGTTATAGCACTTATAAAATTTCCATGATCATCCCACAGCTCAACACGATTTATCATATTCTCAATATTTTCGCCATGGTCAGCACTAGTAACACCTGCAGATGCATCTGCAATATACTCTTCTAGCAAAGTTCCTTGTTTAATTATGGCCAGTTGTCCATTAATAGACGAAGCAGCATACATAATGCCTGTATCAGCCCTAACTTTAGCCAAAATCATTTGAATAATTTCACTACCGCTTTTTTCATCAGCTACAAAATTAATCAACGTTCCTAATGTTGGATTGCCACCAAACGCCACAATACCAATTTTAGAACATACCAAATTTATTGCATCAGTAGCCTTTGCATTATAGAAGGCCAGACACAGCTTATTTTTAGCCAAATAAATCAGCTGATCATACGCAACAAACTCAAAGGTATAACTATTACCATTACGCTTTCTGCTAAAAATACGGCCATTAAACAGTTCCGCAGATTCGCCATAATCGTCAACATACTCCAAAAGGATAGTACCACCTAGTTTCAAATCTAGCCCAATAAAGCCAGCATCCTTATCCGGAGTATTAAAGGCAATCTCAAATTCCAAGCGTCTAGCGCATTGATCCACGTCACCGCTCCACAGATAACGCAATATGTACTCTGTAATATCAATGTTTTTAACCGCCCCAGATGGCGGGTCAGAATATTTACAAACAAGCATACTTTCCTCACAATCTTATAGATACATCACCTATAGTAAGCCGGCAACGAGTGACCTTAAAGCTGTTGGAGGAAGAAATCCCAAGCTTAACTAGATGCTTATACAGCAATAATTTCTTATTACCTTGTTCGCTTATCGGAAATATCTGCCCTACTGCCTCTGATGCTGCATCCATCAAATCCATCCCTGGATAAAGCGTAACATCTCTTTCCTGTAAAGATTCTGCTACCCTGCTAGACAACTGCGTAGTTTTATTCAGCCTGTTACTAGTCGGTAAAATATACCGGTACTCTCGCATGCTCAGGTCAAAATAAACATCTCCAGTTCCGTCCTTTTCACGAAAGTTAAGACTATCAATGGTAACAGCAGTATTAATATTGGTACCGCTAATAAGCAGCTTGCATGGTTGCCCCTTCTGAGCAAAGCTTTGCAGTTTTCTTATCCCTTCATATGGTGAATAATAGCCTATAGCGCTAAATTCATATTGTTGTGCCGGGAAGAAGCTGCTAAAGCTAATGGTCATTAGGTTACGCTTGCCAAGCATATTTATTTCACCAAGAGCATTAACATTTACGGAGCCATTATTATAGCTCTGCCCAGCTTCATAACTTCCAGGTATTACTGGCAAAACCAAGGCATCCCCTGCACAGCTAACAGTAAAACTGCAGCCATTATTACCGCCAAAGCGTCCAAGCAAGCCGCTTGCTTGTTGGATAAAAGATAAAAATGAAGCCATTAAATAGCACCTGCCTTTAGGTTAATCGCGCGTTTCTGCAGCTGATAGCAAATCTGTTCAGCCACTTTTTTGGCCACAGCTTCAACATCATTAGATCCGTCCATTTTTACATCAGAAAGATAAACATTAATCCCACCACTAATGTTTAATCCACCATTAGAGCGGCCCTGATTATACGCAGCCTTAATGGATTCATCATGTGGAATAACTCTGCTGCCTGAAGGTAAATCAACGATTTCAGCGCCTTTATCATGAATCATTGCAGGCCCGCCACTCCAGCTATCTGTTCCATTAGCCAGATGAGGAATCTGAAGCGGCCCAAAAGATTTTCCACCAACTTTAGGCACCCACGGAGGAATGCTTATCTGTATACCATTAATGCTGTCAACTAACGAATTAACCACTGCTTTGATACTATCAATGGTTCCGTTAAAGACATTGGCAATTTTTTCAGCTATAAGAGCAAAAACATCATAGGCGCTTGTCCATACGCCTTTCCATTTTACAGAAAAAATACTTACAAAGAAGTTAATTATACTGCCAAAAATACTTTTCCACATATCGCAACAGCCAACAAAAAAGATGCTTATCCCCTTCAGGACATTTGATATAAGTATTTTAACCTTATCCCAATTCTTATAAAGCAAGTAAACTATTGCAATAGCAGCCAAAACAGCTACGCCAACTGGATTCATAAACATAGTCATCATGGCTCTGCCTATAACTTTAAATGTAGCTATTCCTACAGTTTTAAGCAATTTGAAAGCCTTACATACTCCAATAACAGAATACTGAAGTAATTTATTCTTAATTGCTTGTCCCGACGCAGCTAAAGTTATATCTGCATATAACCCAACAATAGCACCACCAATAGAAATTACATATCCCGCAGCATACGCAAAAGCAGTAAATCCTAGCACGGCCATAGCCACGTTAGCAATAAGAATCTTAGTTTCCGGAGACAATTCATTAAGTCTATCGGCAAGATGTCCAATAGTATCAGCCGCAGCTTTCATTGCAGGAGCAAAGAGGCTCATTGAATTTATAGCCAACGATTCCATACTACCCAGCATAGAGTCAACACTATACTTAACTGTGGTTTTCATAGTTTTAAATTGCCTTTCCGAAGAACCTGCCGCTTTATTCATACTGTTACTCATTTCAGAATATTTTTCTGGGGCGGTATCAATCAAAGATAATAACGCACTATAACCTTCGGTTCCAGCTACAGCCTGAGCTAACGCAATACGTTCAGTATTACTCATGCCTTTCATAGCAATACGCATTTGGTTTACTGTTTTCTCCAGGCCAATAAAGTTACCACTTTCATCTTTGGTAACAACTCCCATCTTTTTCAGGGCTTCTGCAGCAGCCTTAGGCGGGGCAGACAACCTAGTAAACATTGCACGTAAAGATGTACCGGCAGTGCTAGCATCAATGCCCTTATTTTTTATTAAAGCCAACGCAGCAGATAGTTCTTCAATCTGAACGCCCAAAGCATTAGCTGGTGCGCCTGCATACTGCAAAGCGACAGCAAAATCCTGCATGCCTAAACTAGAAACATTTGCTGCCTGCTGGACAACGTCAGCAACATGCTTAGCATTTTCGCTAACATTCTCTTCAGCTAATCCCCAAATATTAAGAGCACTAGTAACAACACCAGATGTAACAGCTAAATCCTCGCCGCTGGCAACAGATGCAGTAAGAATCGGCGACATCATAGCAATAATTTGCGTAGCATTAAAGCCAGAAGCCGCCAAAGAATCCATAGCATTCGCAACAGCTCCAGTAGATACCGGAAACTCTTTACCTAAACTAGCAGCAGTTTCTCGCATGCGCTTCATTTCTTTATCTGTAGCCCCGGCCTTTGCAGCAGCTGTTGTCATCGTCGCATCGAATTCAATAAATGTTTTCGCTCCAGCAGTTCCTATAGCAACAATAGCCGTACTTAACGGCATCATCCTATCACCTAACGCATGAAGGCTTTTACCAGTTTTAGCCAGGCCTTTAGATAACCTTTTTGCAGCATTACTAGTTTGTTTAATATTATTGCGGATTTTAGTTAAGCCGCCGGAAACATTATCCCGCAGTCGCATAACAACGTCTATAACCTTCATTGGCTTAACCTTCTTTCCAATTGTTTATTCTCTTCCACTTCTTCAAGAAAAAAGGCGCGGGTAACTAAGCGTTCCCCGCAACCCATATTATAATAATCTGACGGCTTCCAGTGATGTTTTTTATATAACCAATACATCAGCTGGACATCTCCGTCAGACTTAATCAGTTTTTTACTTCTTCAGTAGCTTCTTTGGTTTCTTCTTCATCAAAGCCAGACAAAGCAGAAATTTTATCAGCTATAGCACTGATTTCGCCAGCATTGAACAGCTTCTCCATCAATTCTTTCGGAGTAACGGCAGAAAATTTTTTCAGCAATTCCGGATTATTAAAGTCAGGGCTTACAACGCCAGCAACAGCAGTCATAATTTGCAGTTTATAAAGGTCTACATTTTGCTTTTTTCCTTTACCAGCAATAGCACTGGTTTGAATTTCGCCATAACGGCGCGCAGGAATAGCTTGCAGAGTAAGTTCAAACTTGCAATCAAGCAATTTGCTCAAACGTTTTACTTCATAGGTAACAGTTTCAGCTGCCAAAATAGTTGATTGGTCAGCTGCAAGAAGAGTTTCAACTAAATTCAATGTTTTCACCTCACACAGCATTATCCAAAATATCAAAATCAGTAAAAGTAAAATCATAATCATCAGTGCCAAGTTTTTTAGCTTCCCAATCCATAAGAGTTAACTTATCAAAGGTAGCGTCACGGATTACGATACGTTCAGAACCGATAGCATCCGGATCATCAAGCTTTGCAATAATGGTACAAGTTGTTTGCTTTGCATGCTTAATATTTTCAGCCATCAAATCAATAAAAAAGCTGCTTACATGATTAAGCTTTACATTACCAGAGCCTTCACAGCCAGTGATTTTGTACTGTTTAAACATACGCTTTACCTGGTTAACCTCTTCCTTGATAAGTTTAATTTCAGCTTTGAAAGCAGTAACCTCAGCCATATATTGGCCATCAATCCAAATTTCACCCTGTGTTCCGCTCATTACCTGCGATGCATTGAAATTATCCATATTAAACCTCCACTAAATAGAAACCGGCAGAATAATGTCTTCCATTGCGTCAAGAATCTTAATCTGAGCTTTAAGGAACACCTTTTTCTTTGTATCCAATTTTTTAATTTCCAAATCGCTCATATCCGCCAGTTCTTCTTTTGTATACAAACCATTGCTAAGCTGGTAATTCTTAACAGCTTCAACATCAATGTCCACTAAAGAATAATCTCGCTGAAGTAAGCGGTCAGCCTCCAGCTGCTTAAGGTAGCCGGTAATAGCAGTAATAAGAAGGCATTTATTATCATAATCATTTGTATATTTGCCAATATATGAGTCCTGCGCAGTATTACGGATATCATCATAAATCATGTCCATAATATCTACAATTTTAATAGTCTGATAGCCCTCCTGCTTGCCCTGAGTAGTAGTAATCAAGCTATTTACAGCACGGCTCATTTTATATTTTTTACCATCGTACCAGATGAAAAATTCACCAGCATTTACTTTTTCATCATTTTCGTCCAAGTCATACTTATCGCAATCAATAACCTCTGACAGCGGAGCGTAGGTTGCACTGATCGTCATAGGAGTACCGCAAATCAAGCCTGCAATACGTGCAGTATACTCTGCTGGAGTGTATTCTTTAGTAGCAGTTTTGATTTTTTTATTGGAAAAATTAACGATGCCCTCATAATCGGCCGTGCATCCGGGAAGAACGGCCTTAATCTTCTTAAACTTATTTTCACGATTTGTTTTAATCCAGGTAGATACAGTATCAACAGCAGCCTGTTCGATGGTCGGAATGGCCAAATAGTCCCAACGGTCAGTAGCCAAAATTTTAAGACTAGCATCCCATTTAGTAGCAGCAGCAGAGCTTTCGCTAGTTTCCTGCAACATAACCTTAATCCTATACGGAGTAGTTACATACCCCTTCAGGCACATTCTCAAATATTCCTGATTCTGTTCAGTAAGCTCAGAAGGAATATCATCTGTAGTATAAACAGTAAAAGGATTAGTAATGGCCTTAATCTGATTGCCACCAGTATCTTGATGGTCCGTCAGAAGCTTTGTAATAGATTCCTTCGGTTCCTCCAAAATAAGAGCAACAATACCTCTTTTACTACGTTCAATAGCAGTAATACCAGCTTCTTCGAAGCTGATAATAACGCTAGGCATACCTAACTTTGCCATTTTGCTTCCTCTCTTTCATTTATTTTTACATTAATCTCCAACTCTTCCATAGTTTCGCAGGAAGGTTTAGAGATAATAGCCCTATCTAGATAAGGCAAATCAATCGTAAACTGTAAAATGTCCATATTTTCGCCAGCTCTGTTAAATTCAATATTATTTGTATGTAAATATCGCGACTTTAATCGCAAGCCATTTTCAAACAAGCGGCTAATGCGGTCATAAACATCCAAATAATGCAATTGACTTATGTCAGCATCAGCAGGGAAATAGGTCAAAATTACAGAAAGCTGCTTTTTTATGATATTAACTGTTTGCTTTTCAGATGTAATTATAAGCTTGATAAAGAAGCATGGCTTAGTAAAATTCTCCAATACTTCATCACTATACACCTTACATTGAAACTCTTTTTTTAATTCATAAGCAACCTTAGAAATAATTTCACTATATTTAACAATATCAGCCATCAAGTTTTCCTTTCAGCATTTTATATAACGCCTCAATCATTGCCTGCTCAATGCCTTCCTGATTAGCCTCAACAGCTTTTTTCATAAAAAAAGTTCCCTGCTTGAATCCTTTAACTTTACCGCCACGCGTCTTTATCACATGCCCGCGCTCGACTAAATGAAAATGTGGAGCTACCGAACCAATTTCTGCCTGAATGGTTTTGCCGGTATAACCGGTAATTTCCATTTTCCAGCTACTCTTCAGCTTGCGCTTATGCTTAACGCCACTATCAGGAGTCCTTTCTTTAATGGCCTTAACCATTTTTCTAGCACCCCTTGTCAGAGCCTTTTCCTGCTCCAAAGGAAATTGGTTCGTAGCCAACTGCAATAATTTACTATATTCTTCAAGATGCATGATTTACATCGCCTCTATCTTTGACAGAACAAATTAATATAAGCAGCTCATGCCTTTCATCAGGGTCACTAATGTTCTGAATTGCAAAAATAGAATTTTTATAACGAATCAGCATATCATTGCCAATACCAGAGCGATAGCGAATAGTAATTTTAAATAAATCCTCAGTTTTAACCTTAGATTCATCCAAATAATTACGGCTATTAGCAGCAGGCTCCACTCTGGCCCATATTTTATGTTGTATTACAGGTTCCAGGCCTTTGCTAGTAGTCCCCAGCGGCCCTTCAATATCAGCATACCTTAGCAGCTCAATTTTTTTGTTCAACATTCCCGGATTAAGTTTCACAGCATTATCCTCCCCGGGTTAAGCAAAGCTTTAACTCCATAAGGAACTTCTTCAGACATCCTGCTACTATCATTATATGGCAGCCTATTATTATGCCAGCCTGATACAAGCAGTTTAATAGCCATTTTGACATTATCCAGCTGCAAGTCATCATTGCCGGTAATATACTCAATAATAACGTCCCCCTCTGCCGGCAGAACATCAGCAATTTTAACAACCGTCAAAATACCGCCTGTACCGGTACTATAAAGCACTGCAGTTTCAGTGCCGTCAGGCAGCCTGGAAGCAACCTTGGTAATCTTTTGCAAATACATGGAGCGTGGCAGCTCCACTTCACTGCCACATTCCGTAGTATTAATAACAAGGCGCAAGGTTTGCGTATTGTACGCTTGATGCTGATACTCCTCGCAGAACATCCTTGCAGCACTGATAAATGATGCTACAAGATTGTCCTCAATATCATCATCAATGCGCAAAAACTCATTTACCTCCGCAACGGTTACTGGTTCTTTAGCAGGAGGAACAACGCACTCCAGCTTCATGTTACTCAGACGCTTTGCTGAATACATTATCAGCGAATACAAAAGCTTCTTTATAACGCACGTTAAAGTCCTCACGAACAATAGCACGCATCAATGTTAAGTCATTTTCAAAGGCTGAAACAGACTTGCTGCCATCAGTATAGCTTGCGTCAGTAGAAACGCTGATTTGTAATGCAGATTCAGTGCCAATCAAAAAATGTTTCCAATCGCCAAAGAAAATTTGAGTTTTACCGTTCAGATCATCACCAACTTTAATGTTGTTATCAATCTTGAAGGGATAACCGCACAGCTTACCATCCTTCATTTCATCGCGGAAAATATAGTTGCCTGCAGCGCTTTGCATACCATAAATCGTTGCCCACAACACACCAGGGATACGCCATGCAAATGCAGGGTTAGTCAGCTTAACGGACATAAGCTTGCCAACCATTTCATAAAGCACATCAGCAGTCAATGCCTTGCCTACATCAATTATATTATCAGCACACACAGTAACAATGCCGCTAGGAGCATTTTCGTTACCAGTACCATACAAAGCTGTAATATCCTCTGCCTCCGCAATGCCAGCAACCATTTCATCACGAACAAATCGGTCTGCAACTAAACTGCTATCACGAAGCAGTTCATTAGACAGAGGAATAATACCGGAAAGTTTTTTGGCAGAAAGTTTAATATTACCCATCGCGATTTTGCTGCTGGCAATAGGTTTGTTTTCGCCTACCCATTTAAAGTTGGCAGCACCAGTTTGCTTAACAAGAGTAAGGTTGCCATTAGGCAAAGGCAGATTAGTAACGCCAAGGGAACGGGTTACGCTAGTTTGACGTAACAACGGAATGATTTCATCATACAAATTCTGCGGAACAGCAACGCCACCGTCTCCAGCAACTCCTTCAGTCATAGCCTCGCGCAAACGGCTATCAGCCGGGTACATACGTTCTGCAACATCTCTAATAGGTTCATGAGTACGGCTTGCCAGCAAGGCCACTTTTACAAAGCGTGCAGCACGAATACCACTTTCCAGATCTCTTTCCTGAGCCTGTGTATTTACGCCAGGAGCAGGCATATCACCTTCCAAAGAACGCAGCTCTTCTTCACGAACAATGTTATCAGCCGAAGCAGCTGCTTCAGCACGCAGCTGTTCATAATTTGCCTTTTCATCATCGTTAAAATCACGAGTGGCAGAGGTCGCAGCTTCTACCATAGCACGCATTTTTTTAATCAGTTCAGCACGTTTTTGTTTCATTGCCAAGATTTTATCCATTTTTAACACTCCAATTCCATTAAATCTAATTCTCTTGCCAAGCTTTGCAGCTTAGTAAGTCTTCTTTGTTTTTCTTTTTCCAACTCTTTAGCAGCCTTAAATTGACGGAACTCTTCCAATTCACTCTCTGGAATATCATCCAAAGCGCGGCCAACACCAACACTAGTATCTGCAGGAATACTTACTACTGATACCTCAAATGGCGTCCAGGAGTGGGCAATTCGGCAGGGGCCAATAAAGCGACCGTCTGCACTTTTCTTCCCATCGGCAACCTCTTCAAAGCTGTTAATGCCATAGCCTACAGAAATACCACGCAAAGTACCACTTTTTACCTTTTGAAATATCATTTCCGAAAATTCATCGGTATCAAAACGCAGCTTTGCCTCGCAGCGATGCTCTGCAGTATTTAGAACTGGTTCAATTACAGCGCCAATAACCTTATTACGGTCATGGTTGAACAAAGCTACTCCAAGCTCCCGCAGACGAACCAGGTCTGCATTACCATCGTCATGGCCAAGAATTTCATCATAATATTTATACTCACTCCAATCAAAGCGCCTCACAGGAGCCTCAGAGGAAAAGCTAATATTTACTGTTCTGGCAGCAGCATCAATATTGCCTTCCATACGCAGAAAGCGGTAAAGCATATCTCGGTTATTATTCGGCATTCTTTTTCACCTCCTTGTCCTTTAAAAGATTCTCAATTTTGGCTTGCCAATATTGGCCAGCCATATCTGAGCTAATCATATTAAGTGGTGTATATGTATTATTGCCACTATCCAGCTTGCCCATATTCTCTTTAGCCCTAATATCATTAGGTGCCAAGAAACCCCATTGAATTCCAATAGCATAAGCCTGATAACGGCTCTGCAAGTCGCCACGAACAAGTCCTTCCATATTGAACTCTATTTCATAGCGCTCACGCTCTTTGTCATTGAGCAGTTTACGCATAAGTTCCTGCTCCCAATTCACACATTCCGGCACAATACTATGCTTAGCAAAGTTAATGTCCTGGCTTTCAATATTGGAGAAGGTAGCATGCTCCAGATCTGCAATCATATGCGGCGGTACGCCAAAAATACGAGCAATTTCATTCACTCCATATTTGCGGCTTTCCAAAAACTGAGCTTCCTCCGGAGGGACGCCAATCTGCTGGTACTTCATTCCCTCTTCCAATAGAATTGTTTTACCGCTATTTTCAACACCGGAATAACGTTGTTCAAATTTCTTTTCTATACGCTTTTGCGCCTGCTCACTCAATGTGCCAGGATGCTCAAGTACACCCGATGGGCGTGCACCATTAGTAAAAAATTTATTGCCATATTTTTTTACCGCGATGTTCAATCCCATCGTTTCCGCAAATTGCCTAATGGGCGAACGTCCACTGATACCGTCAAACCCCAATCCAGGAATATGCACCATTTCATAAGCTCTGAAGCGTCTTACGGTGCCATTAAATAAAACAGCATCATAAAACAATTCCCCTGTTCTCCAAGAGCGTTGAGGAAACACATTAGCAGGCGGCAAGGGCCATAAAGCCTTAACCCGATAATACTTATCAAATTCTATCCATGCATAGGCATTACCCCAAAGTTTTAATGATGCCTCTAACATTTTTCTAAACGTATGAGAGGTCATGTTAGGGTTTGGCTCATTATGCAGAAGATTATACAGAGGATGGTTCACCGCCCTCACTTTTCCATTACCGCCTTTTTCATAAAGAATTAAAGGCAGCGAGGCAACTGTACGAGCATAAAGGTTAACACAGGCATAAACAGCATCAATGCTGAGCGCCTTTTCCTCAGTCACTGTACCAGTTCCAGTAATGCCAAAAGCTTCGTCAGCTCCCATCCATTTGCCATCTGTTTTACCCAAATCCATACGCAGGCTTACATCCGTAAACGGAATTCTAAATTGCACTTCTTTCACCTCCTCTCATTACCATTCAGAAAGGTCACAGTCCTCGTATTTTGAACGTTTAGGCTGTGCCTTGGGTAATCTGCTTAGAGCATTGATTAAGGCCGCTGCAGGGTCAATTCTCTGCGTATCGTCCTTATTTTTCTTAGATAACTTGATATTTCCATTACCATCAGTATATGCATAGGCATTGCTAAGCGCCCAAGTCAAAAGCGGATTACCATCATGTACAACCTTGCGGCTTACAATCAGCTCTCTAAGCCAGTTGGTAGGCTCAGAAAGGCTAAGGGTGTTCTGGCGAACCTCCACAGGAGTACGCTCCCCCTTTTCTCCAAGCTTAATCATATAAAAGGTTGCATTATATGGGTCAAAGCAATCTTCATTAGGCTTTTTCCCCATAAAATTAATAAAGTTATCCACATATTCACTCATAGTGTCATAATCAACTACAGCACCAGGAGTCTCTGTTACCCAGTCATCCCTAATCCAGCTACGATACGGCACATTATCCTTCTTTTCATGAATCTGCACCGCTTCTTCAGGAATAAAGCCATGTGCCCACACAGCTACACGGCCATCCGCAAGATAGCAACATCCACCGTAGGCAGTTAAGTCTATCTTCTTTGACAAGTCATAGCCGGCAAGATGATTCTGTCCTTTAATAAGCTGCTGGAACTCTTTTCGTGGTACTGCCAAATTCTTCCAGGTGTTAAGCTGCTCAGAGCTTAAATATTTTTCTTCACTGTCCTGCTGCCAAAGGTTGCAGCGCTTTGTCAAAAATTCACGAATTTTATCAGGGTCGCTGCTTCCATAAGCTATATTATGTTCCTGCTCAATCTGTTCCATTAGAGAACCACTATAATCGGTTTCATGCTGCAGAATAGGATTAGCCTTAACCCATAAAGACTTATCACTAGGACTATCGCCTTCTTCCAGTTCACGTATCATAGCAAAATAGCTTTCATCCGTCATTTCTCCGGACAATATCTTGCTTGCAATATCATATTCACGCTTGCAAGGATTATTTTCTGCATCCTTACCAGCAGTAGAAATATAGAACATTAGCGACTGGTAACGCTTACCAAAGCCAGATCGCAAAACATCTACCACGTCACTATTAGGATGTGCATGATATTCGTCTACAATGACAAGGCACGGAGCACCCGAATCCTTGTTTTTGGTATCTTTGGATAAAGGACGCAGCCAGCCTGAACGCGTCTTACTGGTTATATAGGTTTTTTTGATAATGAGATACTTTGAAATAGCAGCTGATTTTTCGCCCATCAATCGAGCATCTCCCCAGACACGCTTTGCTTGATCGCGGTCAACAGCAGCGCATTCAACTTCAGGCATTTGCTCAAATTTGGCTAATTCCGGACGATATGGAGGGTAAATTGCATCAGCGCACATGCCATAAAGGGCAATGCCAGACATTTCCGTTGATTTTACATTGCCACGGGCGCGCAGATTGAATGAAGTAGAAAAGCGCCGCTTGCCAGTAACCATATGCACCCATCCAAACACGCAGCCTAAGTCAAAATACTGGAACGGCAGCAGCTGGATAAGCTGTCCGGAAAAAGGCCCGCGTACATGATAACAGTAATTTTCAAACCAATTGAAAATGCGATCCGCACGAGTTTCATCAAAAACGTAAGGGAACTCCTCTGTTCCCTGCCGTTCCAGATCATTCAAATGGCGTAAGCAGGCAAGGTATTCTTTTTTACAAACGCGCCTAAGGCCATCTACAACCTCCTGAGCATAGCGATGGGTAACATACATCTCTTCATAATTTGTCATGCCATCATCACATCCAAAGTTTCGTCCTCTTCCTTATTGTTAGCTTGCTTAACTACAAGGCGGGCACGAGCGGTAGGAGTTAACCCCAACTTTTCCGCATAAGACAAAGCCAGCTTACCCAAACGGTCAATCTTCTTGTTGTCCGGGAAGCTACGCGCCAATTCCTCTTCCAGCAACGCCTGATAGCGACACCAATCTGCAAGAACACGAGAATCTACATTATCAAAAAGACCTATTTCCAAGCCTTCCTTAGTAACCTCTTTCCAGATTTTCAACGCCGGATCACAGGCACGATTTTTCAAAAAAGCCGGTATTTTTAATTTAACTTCGGCACGTGCCATTTTCTCAGCAGCAGCCTTACGTTTTTCAATTTCCGCCAAGGTGCGATGCTTACCAACGCGATTAGCGTTATTAAACAGCATAACCTTAGTAGATTGAGCCGGTGTCGGCATAACAATCACCTCCATTCTTATTAATTAAATCCCTCAAAAAACTATTGATAGGGGACATTTTCGTACAAACGAGGGGCTCTCCGGTATTCAGCAAAGGAGCACTAGAGATTTTTATCCCCTACCCATTTTCTGCCAAAGCCGCCGTCTTCAGCTGCAGTCTTAGCATCATGGCAATGCTTACATAACGGCTGATGATTGTCTTCATCCCAAAACAACTGTCTATTACCTTTATGTGGAACAATATGGTCAACTACCGTTGCTATTCCACCGCAGACAGCGCAAAGCGGATTCCGTTCCAAAAACCATTTACGATATTTCTGCCAACGGCGGTCATAGCCACGCTGGTAACTATTAAGACGATTACGATCGTAGCTATATAGTTCCTTTTGATGCTCAGCGCAATATCCATTGGCATTATCAGTCAGGTTATGGCAGCCAAATTTCTTGCATTCCTTTTTCATTCTCCCAGGCAAATTATCACCTCCAAGCCAAGGGCAAAAGAAAAGCACCGTGAAAAAATTTCACGATGCTTGTTTGTTATTAAGTTCTGCTCTTTTACCTACTAGCATTATAGCACATTCAAAAGCAAGAAAGTGTCTACGTTTTGTCCAATCCACGGCAATCACATCCCATAATTTGTGAAAACTTTGTGACAGCCCTCTCCCGAAGATTATAGATGCTTTGGCGCGATGCATAGTTAAGCGCGCTAGCTATGTAGCTGATTGGCACAGCATCCACATAGTACATTACAAGAAACAGTCTCTCCTCTTCCTCCAAGAATGCTAACGCGTTCTCAACCTGCTCCAGCCTGTCAAATCCACTATCGATAAGCTGTTTATTATGTGCAATTGCCTCCAGCGCATCTATAGCTTCAAACCTTTTAGGCTGATAGCTTCCTTCATGTATTTCGTAGCTTGTAGTTAACTTTTGCGCCGGAGCAGCTGCCTGGATAAGTTTAGCCATTTTCTTTTGTCTTATTCTTATGGCAAAAATTATATTCCTATAATCCTGCAAACTTTTCAGCGTCTCATTGTCTCTTTCCGTCCGCATCATGGCACCTCATACACTTGCCATCACAGCACCGAATGCAATAGCTGCATCCTTCTTTATAGGCTTTGTTATACATATCAACATCCAAATCATCTTTGGCCTGCAGCTTCTTTTTGGTAGCCCAGCTGTCCAAAAAACTTTGAGCAACCTCTTTGTTCGCAACCGGGTTCTGCAGCACTCCAAAATTTTTAATCAAGTACAAACCCGCAGGACAACGCACAACGCTAATTTCTAAATTATCATCAAGATACTTTTTCATTTTCTTTTTCCATCCTTTGACTGCACATAGTAATCATAATGCGAATATTGCCAGTATACTTATCAATATTGCCACAATCTTGGTACCCAAATCTTTTACATTGTTTAAGCCCCGGACAGTTACTGCAGCGCTGTTCATCCAGTATCAGCTGTTCTATATTCCGCTTATTTTCTTCAATCCATTCCTGATTGCAGTCTGGCCAATGATACAGCGCATAATCTCTAATAGCTTCATCAGGAAGGCCGCTAGACCGGATAATAGCACCAGCCTCTTTAAATTCTCCACGCTTAGCAGCTTCAAACATTTTTTTCAGCTTTGCCGCACGGTCCACCGCCGGCACAGTTCTTTGTTTTTGTTTAGATTTTTTTGCCGGAGCCGGAGCAGCCGGCGCCGGTTCAGGTTCTGCAGCTCTTTCAATGAACTCATATAGTTTATCCAAATCAGGATATTCCGTACATTCTGTAAGAGCCATGCCAACTATTCTTTCCCACATTTTAATATCTAAATCAGCAAACGATTCCAAAAGCTCTGAACAAAATTTTTTTCTAGCATTTACGTCCTGAGTGTCCTTCACCAGTTCATCGCCAACGCGGCGCAGCGGCAGATTCTTTTGGTCGAACCGGTAAAAAGCCTTGTAAATATCCTGTGCAGTTATTCCCATACGCCCACCCCCTGATAGAAGTCGTTTAATTCCTGATTCTTGCCTTTACTGTCGTTAGGGATACCGTTAGTAAGCCAGTTCTGCAAAATCCCTATCCAATACCTTGATGGATTTTTTATTTGCTTTTCCCGGCTTATAGCTTTAAGTTCATAGGCTGATCTTAATATCCATTCACCGCCTAGCATTGCAGCAATAACCTGCAGGTTGTATCGCTCTTCTGGTTTTAATGCCTTGTCAGGGAAACTATCCTGGAAGAGCTTAATGCCACGCCTGAACTCAATATTTAGTTCAACGTCAGCCAGCATGCTGTTGTTCAGTTCAGTCTTGTTATATTTATTTTTTATTAATATATATATCTTGTTATGTGTTTCCAAAGGTGTTCCAGAAGTTGTTTCCATCTGCGTTTCCACAAAGTCGGTATTTGTGCCCGAACCGCAGTCAGTGTCTTGCTTTTCAGGTGTTTCCGCAGGTGTTTCCAAAGGTGTTTCCAAAGGTGTTTCCGGTGTCTGATAGCTATACCAGTTGCAGATACTGATAATAGTGCCATCTTTGTTTTTCCTCATTGTCAAAAATTCTAATCCTGCAAGCTGCTGAAGGACGGTACCCAGCTTTTTGGTAGATACACCACACTTTACGGCAAAAGTACGGTAAGTAATAAAAAGCTCGCCAGGATTGAGCGCGGCGGTCTTAGATGCAGTAATCTGCCACCGTGTTATAGAGTGACTTGCACGCAGAAGAATAGTAATCAGTATTACCTTCCCCTCCGCGTCCATGCAATGCCACACCTTGCTTGTCAGCAGCTTTCTGTGAAGCTTAATCCAGCCGTCCATAGTTACGCCCTCATAACTGTCAAAACGTAGCTATTAGAGCAGTTTGGCGGCCCAATAAGTAAAGGTTTAAGCTTGCCAGACGTAGAAATTGAAATGTTTTCAGAGCCGCAGCCATATATAAGACGGCTGAAGCTAATGCCTGATAAGCTGTAAGTTTCCTGATCATCACCATCAAACGACTCTAAGGCTATTGCTTCAACACCGTTTCCGGCAACGCTGCTCGCCTCAATGTACAAATTATTTTCATCACTGGCCAGCTTAATTTTAAAATCTTTATCATCAGCTACAATATTAGCTCTGGAAACTGCCACAGCTAATTTCCCTTTGTTAATTACAAAGGTTTTAACTGCGTGAAAATCTTTGTAAATTCTACCGCAATCCGGGAACTTACCAATCATTACACGGCTCATATAATCAAATCTAGCAGCTGTAGCATAAATTGCGCCATCTGTCGGAATAAGCTTTACCTCATTTTGGTCGCACATATCAGTAATATGATTTATAGCATTAGGAAGCACTAAACAGCTAATATCAGTCGTGCTTCCCGAGTTGTCGCACGTATACCTGGCCAACTTATACGAATCGGTACTATAGCACACAGCTCTTCCATCAGCACTGAAATTAAACTGAATGCAATTCATCCATGGTCTTGCAGATTCTTTGCCAACAGCAACACTGCAGTGTTTTGCCGCATCTGCTAAAAAATCCTTACTAATAGTAATAGAACCATCAGCAGGAATCTTTAGCTCAGGCAGCTCTGCAGCAACCTTATTAACTTTATATCTGCTGGTGCCACAGTTCAGTCCCAAATACTCTTTAGCAAAAGCCATTGTAACATCACCGTCAAATGTTTTAGCCAGCGCAATCATACGCTTTGCTTCTACATAAGTAACAACCGGTTCATTAGATTTGTAGCTTTTCCCCTCCATACGATAGCGCAGCTGTTCCACATTATTCATACACTCAAACATCAGCATATAGTTATTATTTTTCAGAGGTGATACCGCGCTAATCTTTATATAACCAGTGCCTTGATTATCGTCCTCTTTTTTGCGCCCGGGGCCATTACTGCCAAGTAACGCTATATATTCAATCGTCTGCTTTAATTCTTCAGCAGAAACAACAATCTCAACAGACATACAATCACCGCCTAAAAAATTTATAGGAGCAGGGCTGCCATACTTCTTCAGAAATTATTTCTGCGCCTGCTTGTATATATCTACGGCAGCCCTCCTATAAGCATTATTATTTTACAAACATATTCTGTTCAATCTTCTGCACTATTTCGCCTGTATCAGTAATAATTTTGTCTTCGGAATCCTCAACGGCAGTTTTAGGATACTTAGTACCTATCACCGGTTCCAGCCTAAGCACAGCATCATTCGCCTCATTAAAAACAATAGCAGCCTTAACGCTAATATTATTAGAGCCAGGTTTACCGCCAGGGATAAGTTCCGTAGTCAGCTTTTGCAGTTCGTTAGTAAACATTCGGCTGAGCGCGCCGCTACTGAGATTGCTCAAAGTAACCTTTTCAACTTCAAGCACTTCCCCAGTACGTTCATTTACATAATCCATCTTATTTAATCCTCCATATTTTCGTCTTAGAAGGTGGTTTATTATTCCACCGCTTTATCATTTCCTCCACAGTAACCTTAGCCTGCAAATGATTTCCACAATGGCAAATAACATACTTATAACCATTTTTACCATAGCTCATATGCACTTTGCGCCCGCAGCTCCTACACCTTACTAGTTCTGCAAAGCCAAACATATTAAGGTGTTCAGGCCAGGTAAAGAAATCATATTCACTATCGGCGCGCTGATGAGCGCAATCCCTGCAAGGGTAGAAGTTTATTTTCTTCTTTGCGCTCCAGCGGCAGTTCAAACATTTATCAGTCATGTTCCATCACACCAGGAATTTCAGACGCATGCACTGTTTCAACAGAATATTTCAAAGCAGTCATTTTTTTCTCACCACCCTGAAAATAATCTGTTGGCCAGGATAAATAAATTCGCCAATCTGGTTATCTACCGTAGCCTGAAATACAATATATCTCCAGTCACGATCGTCATTATATTTTTCTTTCAAGCGATAAGCTATTTGCTCTAAGGTGTCGCCTTCCCTAACAGTAACTGCAACAGGACGATAATCTTCTGGTTCGGTAAAGATAGCATGGCTATTCCAGCCAATAAACAATGCAGTAATAGCAATTAAAACGCTTCTCATTTTTGCACCTCCGTGAAATTTTAAAGCTCATGTGCGCCAACCGATAGGCTTCTTTTATCCCTTGATTTCAACAAAATTTTCAGCGCTTCTATAACCAACATCGGTCATATTACCAAAACGGCTTTTATTTTCATTAAGCCATTGCACAGCCTTGATTTTATTGTATTCCTTAAAATCCATATTGGAACGGCTACGCCATCTGCGATAATTATCTGAGCCCTTACGCTTCACGCCAATGCAATACACGCGCTTGCCCTCTTTATTGATGTACCAACCAACGCGATAGCTCGCGCCAGTTTTTTTGTTGTAGTATTCGCCCGAAGTTAACGCCATTACTCACACCACCTTTCCTTATGCTTCTGCAGCACCTTACTTTTATTTTTCCCCGGCCTAAAGCGCTTAAATCTTTGCCGCGAACCGCACAGGCGGTCATCCGCGCAAACAAATCCATTTTCACCGTTATTGGCAACCATATATTGATAATGCGTCAAAGGCTTGCCGCACCGGCTACAATATATGGTTCTACGCTTTGACGCTCCCATAGCTATTTATCCTTATTTTTTAAAATATATTTCAGCGCCTGCCGCCTGCGTTCTTCCATACGCTCCATAGCAGCCTTGCGTTCGTCAAGCCATGCAGCATGTTCTGCCCGCGTAACGGCAATATAGTCACTCACGAGTTTATTATGAATTGCAGTAATTTTAGGGTTTGCACTCACGATGCCTTCGCCTCCTGCCGGCCCTCATATTCAGCCATGTTATTCGGGTCCGCAAACCACACCTCTGCCAGCTGCAGCAGCACACTACCTAACGTGTTGATTTTCTCTTGACTTACTTCATTTTTAATTGTTCCATTCATCTACCCTCCACCGCCTTTTCTCCCTCGCCTTCTCCAGATCCGTGCTATAATAAAAGCATAGAAAGGAGTAATTTTATGTCTCAATTCCATTATCTGCTTGAGAGACTTCCAAATATCTTTCATTAATAGAAATCTGCTCTTCAGGTACTCCCAGATATTTACAAATTTTTTCCGCTAAGCGATATGCTTCCATCTGCGTTGCGAAACCGCCTATGTTTATGTAGTGCTGCTTCGCAATGCAGTTTTTCTTTTTATCCCGAAGAAGATCATCAAAAAATTTAATCATCTACTCTCCACCGCCTTTTCTCCTCACCTTCTCCATATCCGTGCTATAATTAAGCTACAGACAGGAGGTGAAATAATATGACTGTGAATGACCTTGATAAAAAGCTTACAAACTCTTTGATAGAGTACTCCGAAACCATCCGTACTATGTATGAAGAAGCTGACCGCACATCAGCAACCAAAGATGATATTCATACTCTTGCAAGAGAAACTTTCTACCTTATGGATAACTTCAAGCACGAAATCATTGATTACTTGAAGCAGTCACATTGATTTTCAGGGCAGCCATTGTCGTGGCCGCCTTTTTTTAATTCTGCTTCCACCGCCATGCACTTACGCAATTCAAAACATAAATCGTCAATTTCGCGTTTTTTTGCAGCAATAGCACTCAAAATCTCATTAGCTCTTTTGGAGTCATGAATTTTAAAATCTATCAGCATTATCCCTCACCCTCCCTTCCTCAGCTCCTGCACCAGCGCCAGCAGCTCATCCAGATATTCCAGCTTGTCCCAGCCTTCCAGCTCGCAGACCATAAGGTCCATGCGGATGTCTGCCAACAGGCGCAATTTCATTTTTTTCCGCGCCAAGCGATTAAACGCGCGGCGCGTTGCCGGAGTATCCGGCGTAAAGCTTATGCCCGCCACGACTCTGCCTCATCAGTTGCATCTTCAAGCCGTGCCAGCAGGCGTGCGTACAAGCGCATTTCTCTGCTGAACCGCTCATGATTAAATTGCTTCGTTTTTTCATCAAGCTCTGAATCGTTTTTGCTGTCCATGACGGCACCGAACGCACAAGCGTGAGCCTTTTGCAAGGCAACCCGCAGGAACATTCTTTCCTGCTCAGTTTTAAGCTCAAGCTTGATTTTTTGCGGTAACGGTGTTTCTTTCTCCATCTCCCTCCACCTCCGTTTCCATTAACGCAGCAGCTGCCTGCTCATATTCCTCAAGCATCTGCAGGCGCTGTGCCTCTAACACCTCATAGACCTTTCTGTAGTTTTCGGCTCTTTCTTGCCAAAACTCAACATCTTTATCCATGCCATCCAACTTTGCACATTTCAGCGCATTGCTCTCTGCGGTCATAGCCTTAGTCAGCAGAGCAGCGACAATAGTCGAGACCTCATCATAACTAAGCTCAAGTTTCATTTCATTACCTCCCTACCGCCAGCGCCGCGCTGGCGGTTTTTATTCTACTTTTAGTAGAGTTATTGAGCAAAAAAAATATCATCATAAGAAACTCCGAGGAACTCAGAAATCTTCTTAGCTTGCTTAATTGTAGCCTCATCCGGATTTTCCTCTAATTTTCTATAAGTTTGGACATGAATGTTTAACAGCTCAGCCATTTCATCCTGAGTTTTCCCTTTTATCAAACGCATTTGTTTCAAAGACAGGCCCATATTAATTTCACCTCCTTGTTTGTAATTTTATTCTAATCTACTTTTGGTAGATTGTCAACTACCTAAAGTAGATTATTTTCATTATAACGTTGATTTTTTTCTACTTTTAGTATATTATAGACTAAAAAGAGCAAAGGAGGTTCTCTTATGGGAATCAGTGAAAATATAAAAATCCTACGTGAAAGATACGGATTATCGCAAAAAGAGTTAGGCCAAATCGCAGGTGTTAGCGATAAAGCTGTTTCAACATGGGAACAAGGTTTGAAAGAACCTAGAATGGGTGCAATTCAAAAATTAGCCGATTATTTTGGTATCCGTAAAAGCGATATTATAGAAGATGGCGGTTTAGTGTCTAAGCAAACTACCTCCTCTCTCTCCCTCACCCAGCAGGAAGAAACACACATAAAAAAATACCGCCAGCTGGATGCTGACGGCAGAGAAGATGTTGATGATTATGTTGACATGAAGCTGGCCAAGCTCCAGCGCAAGGCAGAAGAAGGCGCGGAGAGTTTAGGATAATAGATTTTGAAAGCGAGGAATGAAGACATGAAAGATGTAAAATTGTTTCAGAGTGCGCAGATCCGCTCCATTTGGAACGATGAAGCCGGAGAATGGTTCTTTTCTGTTGTCGATGTTGTCGGTGCATTGACCGACAGTGCAGATAAATCAGCTTATTGGCGCAAACTAAAGCAAAGAATGAAAGCAGAAGGTAATGAAACCGTGACAAATTGTCACAGGTTGAAATTGCTTGCAGAAGACGGGAAAATGCGTCTCACTGACACCGCAAATACAGAAGGTATTCTGCGTATTATCCAATCTATCCCCTCACCTAAAGCCGAACCATTCAAGCAGTGGCTCGCACAACTCGGTGCGGACCATATCCACGACCTTGAAGCAGCAGAAGCTTTCAACAAAGAAATAGACGCTCGCATTGAAGCACGAAATAATATCAAACAGCATAACGTTGCTCTCGCTGATGCAGCCTTTGCCGCAGGCGTAAAAACGAACCTTGACTTCGCCAAATTCCAAAATAGCGGTTACATGGGACTTTATGGCGGTGAAACCGCTGGCGATATAAAACGTCGCAAAAAGCTTAAACCTAATCAAGAGATTTTAGACCACATGGGCAGTGTGGAACTCGGTGCGAACCTGTTCCGCATCACGCAGGCAGAAGACAAACTGCGCCGTGAGAATATCAGTAGCAAAGAAGCTGCCAACAAAGTGCATTACGAAGTCGGTCGTACCGTTCGCAAAACTATTGAAGAACTCGGCGGCACAATGCCAGAGAAATTGCCTACGCCAAGCGAAAGTATTAAGCAGCTCGATAAACCTAAAAAATAAAAAATACCGCCAGCGGAAGGCTGACGGCAAGGAAGAAATTGACGATATTATAGATGTTAAGCTGGCCAAGCTCCAGCGCAAGGCGGAAGAAGACGCGGAGAGTTTAGGATAATAAGAAAGGATGATTGTTATGACAAATATTAAAAGTACAATTAATGCTAACGGCGTTGAAATCCGTATAACAAGCTCTAAAGAGGCTGATTATATCTCACTAACCGATATTGCTAAAAAACGCAATCCCGAGTTTCCTGCTGATGTTGTTAAAAATTGGTTACGTTCTAGAAGTACTATTGAATTTTTAGGATTATGGGAAAAGATTAATAACCCAAATTTTAAACTGGTCGAATTCGACCAGTTTAAAAATCAAGCAGGTGAAAACAGCTTTGTACTCACCCCTCAAAAATGGATAAATTCAACCAACGCCATCGGCATAACCTCTAAATCTGGGCGCTACGGCGGTACCTATGCTCATTCTGATATAGCCTTTGAATTTGCGTCCTGGATTTCTCCAGAATTTAAGCTGTATATCATCAAAGATTACCAACGTTTAAAGGCTGACGAAAGTCATGCCAAAGAATTAGACTGGAGTGTAAAGCGTGAAATTGCTAAGTCTAATTACAGGCTGCACACAGACGCTATCAAAGAAAGCATGCTGCCAAATCTGACGCCACAGCAGACAAGCTACACCTATGCTTCTGAAGCTGATATGATAAATGTTGCCCTTTTCGGCATGACTGCCCGCCAATGGCGAGCAGCTAACCCAGATGCAGCCGGAAACATCAGGGATGCAGCAAGCATCGAGCAGCTCATCGTACTTTCCAACCTCGAAGGCTTGAATGCTGAATATATTCGTGAAGGCCTTGCGCAGCCTGAACGCCTGCTGAGGCTTAACCGTATAGCTAAATTTCAATTAAACGCCTTTTCCGAAAAACCACTGAAAAGCATAGAGACATTAAAGAAGCTTCAAAAATAAAAATACCGCCAGCTGGATGCTGACGGCAAGGAAGAAATAGACGATTTGATTGATGTTAAGCTGGGCAAGCTCCAGCGCAAGGCGGAAGAAGGAGCGGAGAGTTTAGGATAATAGATTTTTAAAGGAGTGATTTTATTATGGATAAGCAAGAGATTTCTTTATTAAAAAGCAAATTCGATGAACTGGCTCATGTAGATGAAAGCACCGGAATTGAGTTTTGGTACGCCAGAGAGCTGCAGGCTGCCTTTAGCTACAGTCAATGGCGTAGGTTCAACGAGGTAATCGAAAAGGCGAAGTTATCATGTAATGTAAGCGGCAATATTGTCAGCAACCATTTTGCCGACGTTGGCAAAATGGTCGACTTAGGCAGCGGAGCAAGCAGAGAAATTGCTGATGTAAAATTGACTCGATATGCTTGCTATTTAATAGCTCAAAACGGCGATCCGCGCAAAGAAGAAATTGCTTTTGCTCAGAGCTATTTTGCTCAGCAAACTCGAAAGCAAGAGCTTATAGAGGAACATATGAAAAACCTGCAGCGCTTAGAAAATCGTGATAAGCTGCGTGCATCAGAAAAGCAACTTTCAAAAAATATTTACGAGCGCGGAGTTGATGACGCAGGGTTCGGACGTATCCGTTCTGCCGGTGACTTTGCACTTTTTGGCAGAAGCACGCAATCCATGAAAGAGCGGTACGGCGTTACTAAGGGCAGACCATTAGCCGATTTTCTTCCTAACCTGACAATAGCAGCTAAAAACCTTGCTACTGAAATGACCAATTACAACACTGAAGCAAAAGACCTTTACGGCGAAACCAGCATAACTCATGAGCATGTACAAAATAACTCCACTATCAGGAATATGTTAGGCGAGCGTGGCATAAAACCAGAAAACCTGCCCCCTGCTGAGGATATTAAAAAGGTAGAGCGCAGAGTCAAGTCAAATGAAAAGAAGTTGGCAAAGGATAGCTGCTTCAAAGACAAATAAACACGCCAGCGGAAGGGGGAGGACATAAGATGACTAAAAAACAAACCATTATCACCATTTATTTAGAAGATGACGAAGTAAAGAAATGCACCATTAACGGCAAAGATGTTGACCCTGCAGCAAGCAGCACCAACGGCCAGCAAATCACCATAAACGTCAATAGCAGCTTAACTAAAAAAACGGATGCTCAGGACTCCGATGAATGGGACAGTGAATCCCGCGTTACCACCCTTACATCTGTTATTTCACTTATTATGCTTGCCTTAGTCGTTTACTGGGTGTTCTTTTAATCCCCTCATTCCTTTTCAAAAAATAAAAAATCCCCCGGTGTTGCAACACCGAGGGACCACGCTCTAGATGTTGGCAACATCATGGAGCTGTAATCACATTCTTTTTATACACTTACCACAGCAACAAAACAGAACTGATTACTATAATAGTATAACAAATTTTTATCAGTTCTGCTACTGCATGCCAAAATTTTTAGCAAAGGAGCTGGTTTTTATGTTAAAAAATATACCCGCTGTTGTTTACGCCCGCTATTCATCCTCCAATCAAAGAGAAGAGTCCATCGAGGACCAGCTGAGAGAATGTTATAAATTTGCGGACCGCGAGGGCTACAATGTTATTGGCCAATACTGCGACCACGCAATTAGTGGACGCACTGATGACAGGCCTGAGTTCCTGCGTATGATATGCGATGCAGAAAAGCAATTATTTAAGGCTGTTATTGTTTATCGTCTGGATAGATTTGCCCGCAATCGTTTTGATAGCGTACTTTATAAAAGCAGGCTCGCCCAATATAAGGTCAATGTTGTATCAGCAACCGAATGCATCCCGGAAGGCAGCGACGGTGTACTGATAGAAGCACTGCATGAAGCACTTGCGCAGAAATATAGTGACGATTTGAGTCAAATTATCCGCAGAGGACTTTATGGTAACGCAGAGCATTGCAAATCCAATGGGCCGTTGCCTTTCGGCTACAAGGCCAATCCAACTACAAGGCTAGTAGAAATTGACGAAGAAACGGCTCCTATAGTCAAGCAAATCTTTACTATGATTGCTGAAGGAAGCAATTATAATCAGGCACTTGCATATTGTACTAGAATGGGCTATCCCAAAACAAAGAACGCATTATACCACATACTTCGTAACGAACGCTATAAAGGAATATATATATACGCAAATAAGCGCACAGAAGGCGGCATTCCCTGTATTGTTTCCGAAGAGCTATTTGCAGCTGCTAACGCCACAAGGCAAAAGCACATCAACAAGCCTAACGCTGGTTCCTATAAATATCTGCTCACTGGCAAGCTTTACTGCAAAGATTGCGAAAACCTTTATTCCGGAGGCTATGGTACCTCCAGGTGGGGGAAAAAATCCTATTATTATGTTTGTTCTGGCAAAAAGCGCAAGCATATCTGTGCAGCAGCTAACATCAATGCCCCTAAAATAGAATCAATGGTAGTAGATGCTTTATATATGTTTATTCTCAACGAGGATATTATCAGTGCAATTATAGACGCTGCTTTAGAGTGTCAGGAGCGTAACAGCCCGCACAAGAATAATATTATGGTCATAAACAGAAGAATCGCTGAAATTGAAAAAAAGCTTAATAATCTGCTGAAGGCTATTGAAGCCGGCGTGCTTACAGAAACTACCATGAGCCGTATGCAGGAGCTGGAGGAAAAGAAAAAGAGCCTTCAGCGTTCTCTAATGAAAGAGAAGCTAAAGGCTCCCAAAATTTCTCGTAGTCAATTAGAATTCTTCTTTGAAAAACTACGTGGTGAAGATCCTCACGCCAGAAAATTTCAAAAGTGCTTAATTGACACATTTGTTAATAGGATTTACCCAGATGGCAACACCGTTAAGATGGTTGTCAACCTGGGCGCACCTGATGATGAAACTCTCACCTATAGTAAATTGTCCCCCTGCTTTGCAGGGTTCGACAAACGTAACTTCTGGTGGAGATGAGGGGAGTCGAACCCCTGTCCGAAAATATTGCCATACAACTTTCTCCGAGCGCAGACGTCATACTTTGTTTCGCGCTGCGATTGCCTGACGACGGGCCTTCACATTGCTATCCTAAAGAGTTTCCCTTAAAGCCTATAGGAATCAGCCTTAAGGTATCCCACTATTGACTGTCATTCCTCACCCGCGGGAGGAGGCTCAGAGACAGTTAGCAGATTAAGCTGCTAAAGCGTATTCTTGTTCAGCGTTTATATTTAAACGTGCCCACCGATTATCGTGCAGATGGAACCACGGCTCGCTTATCATACCGCACCTACCCCCGTCGAAACCAGTACATCCCCAAATTGGAATATATCGGTGAAAGAGCCGATACGCTACAATGATATTTTACTATGCTTTAGTCAAAAAGTCAAATCACTGTGCATGAAGAATTTGTGAATTCACCCGTCTATCAGCGATTTCTGTCCTTCAGTGCGCGCTCCATCTCGCGCTTCGCGTCGCGCTTGGCCATGTCCTGACGCTTATCGTACAGCTTCTTGCCAACTGCCAGCGCCAGCTCCATCTTCACCAGACCATGCTTAAAGTACAGCTTAAGCGGTACAAGCGCATAGCCCTTTTCCTTCACCTTGCCGATGAGCTTGTTAATCTCCGCACGGTGCAGCAAAAGGCGGCGGCTGCGCAGTGGGTCATGGTTAAAGATATTGCCATGATCGTAGGGACTGATGTGCAGATTATACACAAAGACCTCCGCCTGACGTGTTACCTGCGCATAGCTGTCCTTCATGTTGGCCTTGCCCGCACGCAGGGACTTTACCTCCGTACCGGTCAGCGCAATGCCTGCCTCAAAGGTTTCGTAAATGGTAAAGTCATGGCGTGCCTTACGATTTTCTGCTATAATTTTAATCTTTTGTTCTGCCATAATTATCTGCTTTTCCTATTCTTTTTTCTGCTCTTTTTACCGGACTTGCTGCCGCCCTTAGAACTGCTCTTAGGCGCAGGCTTGCCGTGCTTGGCGCTGCGGCTTCCGGCCTCTTTATTCTTCGCACCCTTGTGCTTTTTCTTCTGCGTTTCCGCACTCAGAGCGATGCTCTGCGTGCTGCGTCCGCTGCTCGGCTTCTGCTTCATCAGCAGCTGCTGGCGGATGTGCTCACGCACGCCTGCGTTCTCGCCTGCCATGATGAAGTCAATGCTTACGTCGCTGATATTTACCTGCAGCACCTCAATGCGCACCTTATCACCCAAGCGATAGGTGTGACCGCTGTGCGTGCCTACGAGGGCGTAACGCTCCTCGTAATATTCGTAGTAATCATCCATCAGGCTGGAAATATGCACCAGGCCCTCAACACCATTCTCCAGCTCGACGAACATACCGAAAGCCGTTACGCCGGAAATAACGCCGTCAAATTCTTCGCCGATATGGTCTGCCATATATTCGCACATTTTGAGGTCAACGGTTGCACGCTCGGCATCCGCTGCCGCACGCTCGCGAATAGAGGAATGATCGGCAATAACGTCCAGCTTATCGCCCAGCTTTTCGGCATCTGCCTCCTTCAGTGTGGGCTTTGTCATCCAGGCACGCAGCAGGCGATGCACGATAAGGTCGGGATAACGGCGGATTGGCGAGGTAAAGTGCGTGTAGTACTTCGCCGCCAAACCGAAGTGACCGATGTTGTCCGTCTGATAAACTGCCTGCTTCATGGAGCGCAATGCTACCGTAGTTACCAGGCGCTCCTCCGGACGGCCGGCAATTTCCTTCACAGCCTGCTGAATATCCCTCGGCTCCGTTTCTTCCTTGGGAATAAACTTAATATTGAAGTTTGCCAACAGCTTGGCGAATTCCTGCATTTTCTCTTCGTTCGGAATATCATGCACACGGTAGATAAACGGCCAGTGCTGGTTAAACATATGCTGCGCAACGGTTTCGTTGGCCGCCAGCATGAACTCCTCGATAATAGATTCCGCATTGCCGTGGATGCGCTGCACAATCTCAATCGGATGCAGCTTTTCGTCCAGAATAACCTTCTGCTCCGGCAAATCAAAGTCTACTGCGCCACGGCGCGCACGCTTGTCATGCAAAATCTGGCGCAGAATATCCATACGCGCAACCATCGGCAAAATGTCCTCATACTTGTCGCACATTTCCTTGTCGCCTGCCAAAATTGCACGCACAATATTGTAGCTCAAACGGTGACGGACATTGATAACCGCCGGGAAAATCTCGTAGCTGAGCACCTTGCCCATTTTGTCGATATGCATCTCACAGGCCATGGACAAACGGTCCTCGCCGGCATTCAGGCTGCAGATACCGTTTGACAGACGCTCTGGCAGCATCGGCAGCACGCGGTCTACAAGATAAACGCTTGTGCCGCGCTCTCTTGCTTCCTTATCCAGCACGCTGTCTTCGGTAACATAATAGCTGACATCCGCAATATAAACGCCCAGCAGGTATTCATTATCGTTAATCTGCTCTACATAAACAGCATCGTCCAAGTCCTTGGCATCCTCGCCATCGACAGTTACGACAGTGCGCTCACGCAAATCACGGCGTCCGGTCAGCTCACTTTTTTTAATAGACTTCGGCACCTTGCGCGAAGCCTCCAGCACCTCATCCGGGAAGGTCAGCGGCAGATCATTCTGCTTGATAATCGACAGAATCTCCAGTCCTACATCACCGATGTTGCCCAGAACCTCGGTAACCTTGCCCTCAGCTTTGCGGTGCTCCTGTGGCCATTCTGTAATTTCTACTACTACCTTCTGCCCTTCCTTGGCACCGTTAAAGTGCTTGCGCATAACATATACATCCTGACCGATGCGCTTATCGTCAGGCGTTACAAAGGCGAAATCACCGGTCTGGTGGAAAACGCCTACTACCTTATTATTAGCATGCGTGATGATACGCAGGATTTCGCCCTCAGGCTTTTTGCCCTGCGCCGCATTATTAACACGCGCCAGCACACGGTCATTGTTCATCGCACCATGCAAAGCGCGCGGCGGAATGAACACGTCCGGTCTGTCGCCCTTGTTATCCGGAATAACGAAGCCAAAGCCCTTGCTCGTCAGCTGAAAGCGTCCTGCAACCAGGCCCATTTTCTCCGGCAGGCCGTATGTTTCAAAGCGTGTCTTGATAATCTCGCCGTTCTGCTCCAGCGCCAGCAGCTCGTCCCAAAACTTGTTGGGATTTACGTCATGCCCCAGCGCATCAACCAGCTCCTCCGAGGTCATCGGTGCATAGCTTTCTTCGCGCATAAAATTTAATATTTTTTCACGTATATCCTTCGTCTGCATAATTTTACCTCTATTCTTCTTCACCCTCGCCTGCGGCGAGCTTGCGCGACGGTTGCGGCGTTTCATCCACAATCATCATCTTTGACAGACATTCCGCCAACAGCGTACCATCCTTTTTGCAGATTGTACCCTGCATTTCAACCATGCGTCCCTTGCGCTTCAGCTCACGCCCGGTGCAGACAACCTCTTCGCCAATCGCCAACGGCTGACGGTAGCGGATTTCAATCTTCGCCGTATAGGAAGGCTTGCCCTCCTTGGCAAAAAGATAATTGCCTGTCACCTCATCAAGCAGCACGGCAACCAGCCCGCCATGCATACGTCCGGGATAGCTTTGGTGCTCCCGCCGCGGCGTAAAATACGCTGTGCACTTGTCGTCGTCAATTTCAAAACGCATATGTAAACCGCTGGGATTATCCTTGCCACAGGCAAAGCACCAGCTGTATTCGTTATTATTCAATAGTGACTTATCCATATTTCTTCGTTTACCCTTCAATATCCTTTTATTTCGCAAAAAAATCGGCGATTTCCTTAAAAACTGCCTCATGCTCGCGGTCCAGTGTCAGAATGTGCCCGCTGTGCTCAAACCAGACTAATCTTCTGCTGCTGGCAGCAGCTAATTTGTTATAGATATATTCGGCACTGCGCGGCTGCACGGTATGCTCTGTTTTCGACTGCAAAATCAAACAGGGGATTTTGATTTCCGCCAGCAGCTTGTTCTTGCATTCATTAAGCATCTTAAAAAGACTCATCAACGGCTTCGTCGGCATTTTGGCATAGGAGATGCAATATTCCTGCAGCTCCTGATAATTCTTCTTGTGCTTAGGCAAGTAGTGGATGAAAAAGCGCAAGAACGCCAACAGCGGCGCACGCTTATCCTGCACAAAAATCGGTGCCGAAATAAAGGCAGCCTTCTTCACCGGCAGCTTTGCTGCCAGCTTCATTGCCAGCAGTCCACCCATGGAAAGGCCTGCCACATACACGCAGTCAAAGCGCGCCAGCAGCTCCAGACATTCCGCTTCGGCAGCAGCATACCAATCCGTCGCGGTGGTTGCTTCCAGGTCTTTGATGCTCGTGCCGTGGCCGGGAAGGCGCACACAGCTCACAGTATAGCCAAGCGCATGCAGATAATCACCCAGCGGACGCATTTCCGACGGCGCACCGGTGTAACCATGCAAGAGAAAAACTGCCTTATTATTCTTTCCTTCCAACAGAAATGATTCTGCACCTTCAATTATCTGCACAAGCTTCACCTCAAAGTTATTCTATACTAATTTATATTATATCATAAAAAAAGCATACTGATTACAGCATGCTTTGATTTTGCAAGAACTTCATACATTGCGATGCAGGAAAAGGCGTTTTTTTGCGAACTACATACATTGCAATGTATGTAATTGGTGTTTTTGAGAGGTTTTATACATCGGAATGTAGCAAAAAGAGGACGGTGCGCACCGTCCTCTTTTCATTTATTTAAGTTCTTATACTGCATATTTTCGCTACCAGTTAAAAGCTTAATATCTTCCTGATGCCACTCGTCGCAAACGTCAAAAAATTCCTCACTCTTGCGTTTTTTGAAAATACGAAAAGGATGCTCTGTCGAGTTGTCATATATATGACAAACGTCTGCAACATAAACAATATCACAAACCTGAGCCAAAGCCTTATCATAGCGTTCTATTATTTTCTCGACCGGCACATCATGTCCACCTTCTGCGACACGAGATTTTACTCGATAAACATTAATAAAAGGGTCAACAGTTAAAATATAGTAACAACGTATAAAATAACCTGCTTCCTTAGCTCGTTGCAACAAATTTAAATTTCTAGGTGTAGACATAACTGTTTCAAAACAGAAGTCCTCTCTATTTTTCAAGTGATCCTCTCTCTGCTTTTCAGCAATTTGCGCTGCAGTCAAATCATCGCATTTTAAATTTTTCTTGATTTCATCAGCATTAATATAGTCAACAGGTGGTTTTAATAAATCTGTGAAAGTACTCTTACCAGAACCGTTTGGTCCAGCAAAAACGATTATCTCCGGCTTTTTATTTGACTCTTTCGCTATAGCGTCCATGATTATATCTCCCACATACCTGAGTTTTGCTACCATCACTGCCAATTACACAAATACTCTGCGTTTCCCTATCATATGTAAAAATAGGCACATCCATAGCACGTTTCTTTTCTAATGCAATTTTTACGGCACAATTAGCACGTTTTACAACCTGCTCGTCAGAAATATATTTTTGTTGACTCATAAGACACCAACCTTTCTAAACACACTATCTTACTTACATAGTACTGTATTTCAGCAAAAAAGTCAAAAGCTATCTTGCGCATGCAAAAAGAGGACAGTGCGCACTGTCCTCTTTTTATTTATGCATATGCGATTTTTTGCTTTTCAGCGGATTGACGTAAAGTCAAATTAGAACATGAAGTTTACTTGGCCGTAGAAAGTCTTAGCTTCTTTGGAGCCTTTTTTAGCTTCGAGGTCATAGTATTCAACTTGACCAACGATGTTCTTAGCGAAGGTGTAGTTAGCACCAACTTGATATCCTTTGAAGCCATCTTCAGCAATGTCAAATTCACCAATTGCACCATTCATGGTGTGAGCAATGTAAGTGCCAACGCCTTGGTCATAGTATTTAGCGAAGATGCCCCAAGTACCAGCTACGCCAGCTTTAGCACCTTTGTAGTCCAAAGATACTACATAGCCGTCGTCATCAGCATTATTTTTGTCATAATCAGATGCCAAATAAGTTGCGCCAAGTTTCAGGTCTTTCAGAACCGGGAAAGCAACGCCAACAGTCCAAATGCTGTCATCATCAGACAGTTTGGTAACATCTTCAAATTTGTAGTAACCAACGTTAGCATCAACTACGCCAACTTTACCAGCAAGGTTTGCATAGTACAGGTTGTCAGCTTTGCTACCATCGTTTTTGGTAGCAGTAGAAGGTGCAAAAGCAGCATCAGCAGCTTTACCAGCGCCGAGCGTCAGTTTTACATCTTTGCCGTAAGCAACTTGGCCGCCATCCATACGAGTATCATAGATGTTGCCGCCGGTAAAATCGGTGAAGCCATAACGACCAGCTTGAACAGCCAAACCGCCCAGTTTACCATTTACATAAGCACGTTGGAATTTAGTAGTTTCTTCACCAGAATTGCTGTGTTGGAAAGATTGGATATTTTCCAGCATACCAGTGTAAGACCAGTCATCGTTTACTTGGCCTTTAACCCAGATACGGGAACGCAGAGCGTCGGTGGAACCATCTTTTTTGGTGTTGTAGTCATTATCCCAATAACGATAACGAGCTTCACCAGTGATTTTTACGTTGTCAGCTTTTTTCTCCAGAGCAGCAACGCGAACGCCCAGATTGTCCAGTTCGTCAGCGAATTCAGCAGCCAGTTTGTCAACGTTAGCGCCTTTAGCCATTGCTTTAGCAACGATTTGAGCCATTTCATAACGGGTCATCAGCTTGTCGCCACCGAAGGTGGAGTCGCCGTAGCCTTCGATTACGCCAGCAGCAGCCAGTTTGTTGATGCTGTCATAAGCCCAGTGGCCAGCAGGTACGTCAGAGAACGGATTTGCAGCATAAGCAGAAGCGGTTACGCCCAGTGCCATTGCCATTGCGAGTACTAAGGATTTTTTCATTGTTGTTTCCTCCTCAGGAAGTAGCAGTATTATCAAACTGCTAATATTATATTTTTACAAATCACCTTCCGGAGTCTCCCGCAAATTCCGCTCAAGAGTTGCCTTGTTTCCTCTGTCATCCTTTGCCGGTTTTTCCTTCACAGTAATTCATAAAGCAATAGTAATCAGTAAGAATGGTATTTTCAATTCTTATCGATAGTTGAATTATACCATGCATCAATATTAAGCGCAAGTCTTTTTGTTAATTCATTATTGATTTTACATGAATTTTGCTTTGCTGTTACACTTACATTGTGAAGCAAAAAGCATTTGACTACAAATGTACACTTTTCACAAAGAAAGCTGTATTACAGCATAGACGCAACAAAAAAGCTGCTGCAGCTAATGCTGCAGCAGCGTGGATTATAGCTTAACTATAAAATTATTTGAACAGGCCAAGCAGGATGCCGCCGTTTGCTGCCAGTACAGGAGCAAATACCAGAGATACAATGGTCATCAGTTTGATCAGGATGTTCATTGCAGGTCCGGAAGTATCTTTGAACGGGTCACCTACAGTATCGCCTACAACGGTTGCATCATGCACCGGAGTGTGTTTACGGCCGGAAGCTTCTACGAACTTCTTAGCGTTATCCCATGCACCGCCGGCGTTAGCCATCAGGATTGCAACCAGTACGCCGGAAGCCAGAGAGCCGCCAATCAGACCGCCCAGAGCTTCAGTACCGAACAGGAAGCCAACCAGCAGAGGAGCAACGATAGCGATAACACCAGGCATAATCATCTCGTGCAGAGCAGCTGCGGTGGAGATGTCTACGCATTTTTGGTAGTCAGCTTTAGCTTTGCCTTCCAGCAGGCCGGGGATTTCGTGGAATTGACGACGAACTTCCTCGATCATCTGGTAAGCAGCTTTACCAACAGATTCCATGGTCATAGCACCGAATACGAACGGCAGGGTTGCACCGATGAACAGACCGATCAGGGTTACAGGGTTCAGCAGGTCGATTGCTTTCAGACCTACAGTGTGTGCATAAGCAGAGAACAGAGCCAGAGCAGTCAGAGCAGCGGAGCCGATAGCGAAGCCTTTACCGATAGCAGCGGTAGTGTTACCAACGGAGTCCAGGGTATCGGTGATTTCACGTACTTCAGGAGGCAGCTCGGACATTTCTGCGATACCACCAGCGTTATCAGCGATAGGACCATAAGCGTCAACTGCTACGGTCAGACCGGTGGTGGACAGCATGCCAACTGCAGCCAGGGAGATACCGAACAGGCCCATGCCTGCATCTTTAGCACCGCCCATGGTGAAGAATGCCAGGATTACACCGATGCAGATGAAGATCATCGGCAGGAAGGTGGAATACATGCCAACAGCCAGACCGGAGATGATGGTGGTTGCCGGACCGGTTTCGGATTGCTCAGCAATCTTCTTAACGGAAGCATAATCAGCAGAGGTGTAGATTTCGGTGATTTTACCGATTAACAGACCAACTACCAAACCGGAAGCAATAGCTACGAATGCAGCAGTGTTACCGAAGATGGAAGTGGACAGGTAGTAAGCAGCAGCAATTACGATTACGCCGCCAACATAGGTACCATGGTTCAGAGCAGCCTGCGGGTTGGTGGATTTGCTGCTACGAGCATAGAATACACCGATCAGGGAAGCAATGATACCAGCGAAAGCCAGCTCGAATACGAACATAATGCCTTCGCCGCCAGGATATGCAACAGCACCCAGAGTAATAGCGGAGATGATAGCACCTACATAGGATTCGAACAAGTCAGCGCCCATGCCTGCAACGTCGCCTACGTTATCGCCTACGTTATCAGCGATGGTAGCCGGGTTACGCGGATCATCTTCAGGCAAACCTTCTTCTACTTTACCTACCAGGTCAGCGCCAACGTCAGCAGCTTTGGTGTAGATACCGCCGCCAACACGAGCGAACAATGCAATGGAGCTTGCGCCCAGACCGAAGCCGGTAACGATATCAATGTTGCCGAACAGCATGTAAGCAGCAGCAACACCAACGATACCCAGACCAACAACGCCCAGACCCATAACAGCACCGCCGGAGAAAGCAATTTTCAGAGCTTCCGGCATGCCGCCATGTTGAGCAGCTGCAGCAGTACGAACGTTAGCTTTGGTAGCAACGGTCATGCCGATGTAGCCTGCACATACGGAGAATACTGCACCTGCAACGAAGCATACTGCAGTAAGCGGAGATAAGAACATAGAAATTACGATAGCAACAACGATTACGAAAGCAGACAGTGCTTTGTATTCGCGGAACAGGAACGCCATAGCGCCCTCGTGGATGTAACCGGCAATTTCCTGCATACGTGCTGTACCAGCAGGAGCCTTACCGATTGCGCTGCTCAGCATCAGTGCAACTGCGAGTGCAATGAGGCCGACAACAATGGAGATCATTAAGAAATTCAAGACCCAAACCCCTTTCTTTTTATAAAAAAATTTAAAATTTTAAGAGTGCTGTTGCACTCTTGGTAACATGATGAGTGCGGAAAACAGGAAAATCCCGTCAGCCTTAAGCGTTGATTTTTGCCAGCGCCAATGTAATAACAGCAAATGCAACACCTAAATAAATCGTAGCCTTCGCCATGAGTGTATCCAGATCATTGCCCTTGCCAAAAAAAGCACCGTCACTGCCGCCGAAAGTACTGCCCATACCGCCGCCTTTTCCGGACTGCAGCAGAACTGCGCCAATGAGTGCTATGCAAACGATAACTTCAAGAACCATCAAGACAGTTTCAATCACAGAGCTTACCTCCTCATATTTTTGTACCATAGTATTTTACCATAAAGCCAATTATAAAGCTAGTATTTTTTTCACAGATTATTTTATATTATATTTGCTGCGACTCTTTCTAGCGGGAAAATGGTAAATTATGGCAGAATTTGCTCAATCTCTTATTCTCTCTGATATGGCAGGTATAATCAGCTATTATATTTGCAAATGGTTAGACCGAAAATAGCGCACAGTCAGCTTAAAATGAAAAACCCCGAGGCGCAATCCCGGGGCTTTTCTTTTTGCGTGCGAACTATGACATTTGCACAATCTCTTTTCGAGTTAACTATAGCGCAATTGTATTGCTTTGTCAAATTTTATTTAATGTTGTAGAATACCTTCATGCCGTTGTATTTTGCAGCCTTGCCGAGATCCTCTTCAATGCGCAGCAGCTGGTTGTATTTGGCAACACGGTCGGTACGTGCCGGAGCACCGGTCTTAATCTGACCTGCGTTTACGGCAACGGCAATGTCTGCCAGAGTGGTGTCTTCGGTTTCACCGCTGCGGTGAGAGATGATGCAGGTATAGCCTGCGCGTTTTGCGGTTTCGATAGCATTGAAGGTTTCGGTCAAGGTACCGATTTGGTTTACCTTAATCAGAATAGCGTTTGCTACGCCCTTTTCAATGCCCTGAACCAGACGCTCTTCGTTGGTAACAAACAGGTCGTCGCCAACCAGCTGAACTTTTTTGCCCAGCTTTTTGGTGAGCTTCTTCCAACCGTCCCAGTCATCCTCTGCCATACCATCTTCGATGGAGATAATAGGATATTTCTCGCACAGACCTGCCAGATAATCAACCATTTCTTCGCTGGTCATTTCTACGCCTTCGCCGGTCATTTTGTATTTGCCGTCTACATAGAATTCGCTGGAAGCAACGTCCATTGCCATAACGATGTCTTTACCGGGTTTATAGCCTGCACGCTCGGTTGCTTCGAGAATAACCTCGATAGCATCTGCGTTGCATTTCAGGTTCGGTGCAAAACCGCCTTCATCACCCAGAGCGGTGCTCAGGCCTTTTTCCTTCAGCAGTGCCTTCAGGTTATGATAAATCTCAGCGTTCATGCGCAGTGCTTCGCTGAAGGATTTAGCGCCAACCGGCATAATCATGAATTCCTGAATATCAACGTTGTTATCTGCATGCTCGCCGCCGTTTAAGATGTTCATCATCGGAACAGGCAGCTCTTTGGCAGCAACACCGCCTAAGTACAGGTACAGAGGCAGACCTACGGAAGCAGCGGCAGCCTTAGCTACAGCCATGGAAACGCCGAGGATAGCGTTAGCGCCGAGGCGGCCTTTGTTCGGAGTGCCGTCCAGACGAACCAGCAGCTCATCAATTTCGGTTTGGCGGGTTGCGTCCAAGCCGATAATTGCTTCGGCAATAATGTCGTTAACATTATCAACTGCTTTGGTAACGCCCTTGCCCAGGTAACGCTCTTTGTCGCCGTCACGCAGCTCTACAGCCTCGTGTACGCCGGTAGATGCGCCGGAAGGAACAGCAGCGCGTCCCATAGCGCCGTCTTCCAGGCATACTTCAACTTCTACAGTCGGATTGCCGCGGGAATCCAGAATCTCGCGAGCGTAAACTTCAGTAATCATTGCCATTTCTTATCACCTCATGATTAATCTATCAAAGTTTTACCTGTCATAGCGGCAGGCTGTTTAATATTAAGCAGCTGCAGCAGCGTCGGTGCAATATCGGCCAAAATGCCGTTATGCAGCTTGTGCTGCTCCTTGCTTACTAAAATAAACGGTACAGGGTTTGTAGTGTGCGCGGTGTTCGGCGAACCGTCGCTTTCGGCCATCTTCTCCAGATTGCCGTGGTCCGCGGTAATGCACACGCTGCCGCCCAAGGACAGCACCTTGCGCACAATGCGGCCGGCACAGTCATCCACCTTTTCCATAGCGGTAATCGCTGCGCTGAGCACACCGGTATGGCCAACCATATCCGGGTTAGCAAAGTTCAGGATAACAGCATCGAATTTGTCCTTATCCAGCTCTGCCAAAAGTGCCTGCGTAACCTCCTCCGCGCTCATTTCCGGCTGCAAATCATAGGTTGCAACCTTCGGCGAAGGAATCAGAATACGCTCCTCATTAGCATTTGGAGCTTCTACACCACCGTTGAAGAAGAAGGTTACATGCGCATATTTTTCGGTTTCCGCAATCCGCAGCTGGTGCAGTCCATGCTGTGCCAACACCTCACCCAATGTATCCTTAATCTCCTCCGGAGGAAAGGCTACCGGTGCGGTAATGGTTGCATCATACTGCGTCATGCACACATAATTTACAGGGCGTGCGCCCTCGGGACGTGCAAAATACGGGAAGTCCTCATCATGCAGCGCACGGGTAATTTCACGCGCTCTGTCAGGACGGAAGTTGAAGAAAATCACACCGTCACCGGCAGTGATTTTTCCGTCTACGCCGTCAACAGTGAAGGGTTCAACAAACTCATCCGTTACGCCTGCGGCATAGGATGCCTCTACGCCGGCAGCAGCGCTTGCAGCTTTGCCGCCCTCGCCCAGCACCAGTGCTTTATAGGCACGCTCCACGCGCTCCCAGCGCTTGTCGCGGTCCATTGCGTAATAGCGTCCGCTGACGGTAGCAATCTTGCCTACGCCAATCTGCGCCATACCATCTTCCAGCTCATGGATATATTCCAGCGCTGTTTTCGGACCGACATCACGTCCGTCGAGGAAGGCATGCACATAAATCTTAGTCAGGCCTTTAACCTTCGCCATGCATATAAGTGCCAGAAGATGCTCAATGTGGCTATGGACGCCGCCGTCGGATAACAGTCCCAGAAGATGCAGTGCCTTGCCTGCCTGCTTCGTTTCGTCCATCACCCTGCTGAGCTCTTTGTTCTTATACAAATCGCCATCCTCAATTGCCTTGTCAATGCGCGTAAGGCTCTGGTAAATAATGCGGCCGGCACCTATATTCAGGTGACCTACCTCGGAATTGCCGATTTGGCCTGCGGGCAGACCGACAGCCTTGCCGCTGGCTTCCAAGGTTGTATGAGGATAATTTGCAAAATAACTGTCCAGGTTAGGAGTTTTGGCCATAGCCGCAGCGTTTGTTTTATCTGCGGGAGCAATGCCCCAACCATCAAGAATCATTAGTAAAACTGGTTTTTTCATTATCAAATTCCTAAAGACGAAGGAGAAAGCAACAGGTGCTTTCTCCGAGGTCTTATTAAAAGCTTCTTACGATTGCGGCAAAGGTGTCAGCCTTCAAGCTTGCACCGCCTACCAGCACACCGTCAATACCGCTGAGGTTGAAGGAAGCAGCGTTCTTTTCATTAACACTGCCGCCGTAAAGAATACGAACCTTGCGGGCAATATCAGGTGTAAAGATTTTGCCGATTTTTTCACGAATCAGAGTGCATACTTCCAAAGCATCCTCCGGAGTAGCAGCCTTACCGCTGCCGATAGCCCAGATAGGCTCATAAGCAACAACAAGGTTTTCCGCATCCTCTGCGGAAATTACACGCAGAGCGCTCTTCAGCTGCATATTGATTTTGCGGGCAGTTTTGCCTGCTTCACGCTCAGCTAGGTTTTCGCCAACGCATAGCATCGGCTTCAGACCGTTGCGGTAAGCGGCAATAATCTTACTGGCAACAATTTTTTCGTTCTCACCGAAAATAGTACGGCGTTCGCTATGACCAACGAGAACATATTCAGCGCAGATATCGGCAATCATCGCACCGGAAACAGCGCCGGTGAAGGCACCCTTATCCTCCCAATGCAAATCCTGTGCACCGTAGCCTACGTGCTTGCCGTCGATAGCATCCGCAACAGTTTCCAGTGCGGTGAACGGCGGGAAAATAACAACCTCGTTCAAGGTACCGTTAGTTTCCATAACAATGTCCTCAGCAAGCTCTACAGCCTCGCTTACGGTTTTGTGCATTTTCCAGTTGCCGGCAATCATTTTGCGGCGCAGGTCATCCAGCGCAGCAACGCCGGGCAGTACCTTGCCTTCCAGATATTCCAGAGAAGCACCGCCACCGGTGGAAATGTGGGTAATGCGTTTAGCCAGGCCCAGCTTTTCGATAGCAGCAACGCTGTCGCCGCCGCCGACAATGCTGGTAGCACGGCTCTTAGCTACAGCCTTCGCTACAGCCTCGGAGCCCTTGCAGAACGCGTCCATTTCGAAAACGCCCATAGGTCCGTTCCAGACAATCATCTTAGCGTCAGCCAGAGCTTCGGCATAAGCCTTGCTGGTTTCCGCACCGATATCCAGAGCCATGTAAGCCTGATTCAGGTTTTTCACCTTTTCGGTTACATGCTCAGCGTCTGGAGCAAATGCAGCAGCCATTACCAGATCGGTAGGCAGCAGCATATTTACTTTATTTTTCTTAGCCTTAGCCAGAAGCTCTTTAGCCAAATCCAGCTTATCCTCTTCTATCAGGGACTTGCCCATTTTGTAGCCCTGTGCAGCCAGGAAGGTGTTAGCCATACCGCCGCCGATAAGCAGGGTATCAACCTTATCAAGCAGGTTGCTGATAACGCCAATTTTGTCGCTTACCTTAGCACCGCCGATGATAGCAACGAAAGGATGCAGCGGGTTGGTTACAGCCTGACCTACATATTGGATTTCCTTTTCCAGCAGGAAGCCTGCAGCTGCAGGCAGGAAGTGGGTTACGCCTTCTACAGAAGCATGTGCGCGGTGAGATACACCGAAGCCGTCATTGACATACAAATCTGCCAAAGAAGCCAGCTTCTCAGCAAAATCCATATCGTTCTTTTCCTCTTCCTTATGGAAACGCAGGTTTTCCAGCAGCAGGATGTGGCCCGGTTTCAGCTTGCTGGCAGCAGCCTGCGCAACCTCGCCTACGCAGTCCGGAGCAAACAGAATCTTTTTGCCCAGCAGCTTGCCCAAATGCTTAGCTACGGGAGCCAAAGACAATTCCGGCTTAACCTGTCCTTTAGGACGGCCGAGATGTGCCATTAAAATAACGGCAGCCTTTTGCTCCAGCAGATATTGAATGGTCGGCAGAGATGCGGTGATACGGGTATCATCGGTAATCTCGCCTTTATCATTCAGAGGAACGTTAAAATCTACGCGTACCAGTACTTTTTTACCGGCAACGTCTAAATCACGTACAGTTTTTTTATCCACGGATAAGAATCTCCTTTATTACAGACCTTTTTTAGCAATATAAGCAGCCAGGTCAACTACGCGGTTGGAATAACCCCATTCGTTGTCGTACCAGCTTACAACCTTAGCCATGCGAGGACCAACCATCATGGTGGACAGGCCGTCGATGATGGAGCTCAGCGGGCAGCCGTTGTAATCGCGGGATACCAGCGGTTCGTCGCTGTAGCCCATGATGCCTTTGAGTTCGCCTTCAGCAGCTTCCTTCAGCACTGCGTTGATTTCTTCGGCAGTGGTGTCTTTTTGCAGCAGTACGGTCAGGTCGGTGATGGAAACGTTCGGAGTCGGAACGCGCATTGCGAAGCCGTTCAGTTTACCTTTCAGTTCCGGCAGAACCAGAGCAACTGCTTTTGCAGCACCGGTAGTGGTCGGGATGATGGAGCAAGCAGCAGCGCGGGCACGGCGCAGGTCTTTATGCGGCAGGTCCAGAATTCTCTGGTCATTGGTGTAGGAGTGAACAGTGGTCATCAGACCGCTTTCGATACCGAATTTGTTCAGCAATACTTTGGTGAACGGAGCCAGGCAGTTGGTGGTGCAGGAAGCGTTGGAAATAATGTTGTGTTTTGCAGGATCATATTTGTCTTCGTTAACACCCATAACGATGGTGATGTCTTCGCCTTTTGCAGGAGCGGAGATGATAACCTTTTTAACAGTGTCATGCAGATGAGCTGCAGCCTTTGCAGCTTCGGTGAAACGGCCGGTGGATTCTACAACAATTTCAGCACCGGCTTCGCCCCAAGGAATCTGTGCAGGATCCAAGCAAGCGAATACTTCGATTTTGCGGTCGTCAACAATAATATAGTTGCCTTCAATGCTGACTTCATGGTTGAAAGTGCCATGGATAGAGTCATATTTCAACAGGTGAGCCAAAGCGGTGATGTCGCCAGGGTCGTTGACAGCAACAATTTCCACCTCAGGATTGTTGAATGCTACACGGAAAACCTCGCGGCCGATACGGCCAAAACCATTAATACCTACTTTTGTCATAATAATTTCCTCCTTAATTTTAAGAGAATCTAAATTTTGCACAAATGTGCTCAGTAACAAATTAATACTTAAAGAACGGCGCTTGCTTATTACTCCTTGGCCATTTTAAGGATTTCATGCGCTGCAGCCTCATCGGTAATCAGAATATCCTGTCTGGAAGCACGGATAACCGATAAAATTGCGGCAGCCTTCGATTTACCTCCGGCAATACCGATAATTGTGCCGATGTGCTGCAAATCCTGCAGCATCAGGCCGGCATTATTAGTCATATAAACCTGTCTGCCGTCTAAAGCACAATACTGACCGAACGCCTCGCCTACAGCACCGTCTTCCTCCAGCTTGGCAATTACCTCGCTGCCTAAGCGTCTGTGTCTTGCCATAACACTGGCGCGGCCTACACCGTGGACAAGAATGTCTGCCTGCTTGATAATATCAACGACAGCGCGTACACCGATATCCTCTTTAAGAATACTGTTTAAGATATCCTCGCTTACACAGTCGGGAACGTAAAGCTGACGGTAGGATGCTCCAAGCTTTTGCGCCAGGACAGTTGCAATCGTATTGGCCTGCAGTTCTACATTATCACCCAAGCCGCCGCGTGCCGGTACAACCACCGTATTAGGCTGCGAACCGGAAACATTGGCTGCCATCGCTGCCATAGTAGTTCCGCCGCTGACAGCAACTATATGCTTTTTGCCATCGCTCAGCAGCTTGCTGAGAATATGTGCTGCAGTACGGCCGATTTCACGTTTGACAACGTCCTCTTGGTCCGAATCACCGGGGAGAATGACAACCTTGCCAATCTTCAGCGTATCACTGAGAGTGCTTTCCAAAAACGAAATATCCTGCAGCTTGCGTACATAATCCGCCAGCTCCTTAAGAATATCCGCTCCCTCATCAGTTACACTCATGCCGCTGGAGGAAAAATCCAGCAGGCCGCTTTTCTTAAGAAAATCAACCTGAGCACGCAGCACTCTTTCGCTCAGTCCCAGTCTTGCAGCCAGAGCACGTCGGCCTATAGGCGCTTCATGGCTTACCTGACGCAGAATCTGGTAACGCTGTACGAGCAGATCTGTCAGCTCCGGTACAATTTTCTTTTGCAGATTAATAATACTATCCATAACCAGTTACATCCCTTGACGCGTTTTGTCCCTCGTGGTACTTTTCGTGTCCCACGGATTCAATACAAATAAGTGAATTATTTGTCTATAGCTCATTATAGCATACTCTAATTAAGAAATAAAGTGCTGTATTAGTGTTTATCGAAAAAATTTGTTAAAACCAGTCTTTGATTAGCTACTGCTAACTTAGGCTGTTTAAAAATAGTTTTTATCCGCTGAGTTCTTCGCTGAGAGCAAAAAAAGAGCTGCCGCATTACGCAACAGCTCAAAATTTTTTTATCTGTTATTAACTGTTTCAGGATACATATCATGCATAAAAAGACGCTTCTTTGCAGCCTGCTCCCATTCGGTTCCCGGCTTGCCGTAGTTAGCATACGGATCGATGGACAGACCGCCGCGCGGCAGGAATTTGCCCCAAACCTCAATATACTTAGGTTCCATCAGCTTGATAAGGTCCTTCATGATGATGTTCACGCAATCCTCATGGAAATCACCGTGATTACGGAAGCTGAACAGGTACAGCTTCAGAGATTTGCTTTCTACCAGACGTTCGTCGGGTACATAAGAAATGTAGATGGTCGCAAAATCAGGCTGTCCCGTCATCGGACAAAGGCTGGTGAATTCCGGGCAATTAAATTTAACCCAGTAATCATTTTGCGGGTGCTTATTCGGGAAAGATTCCAAAACCTCCGGCGCATAATCGCTTTTATAAGCAGTTTTATTGCCTAACAGGCTTACGCCCTGTAATTCCTCTTTACTTCTGCCACTTGTCATTATTGCTTACCTCCATCAAATGCAAACAGCTTGCCTGCTCCTACACGTTCCAAAGCGGTAACAAGCATTACGCTCGCAATACCGCAGATGCACTGACCAATCAGCAGACTGCTTGCCAGTACAATATAAGGAATATCTAGCAGTACGCTCAGCCATACAGGAACACCGAGTCCCGGTACAAAGGTTACTGCTGCCCAGATAATCCAGTTGCCGCAGCCACGACGCTTAGCCAAAACAATAATACCGGTTGTTACAATACCTACAATAAAGCCGCCGATAATATCCGGCAGACCAAGACCGCCCATCACCGTATTGCTGACAACGTTTGCCAAGCCAAACGGCAGAACCAGAAACGGGAAAATAGCACTCAGACCATACAGCGCAGTAGCAATACGAATCTGATACTGACCAAAGGCAAAGCTCTGGGTGCACATCATCACAACAATATATAATGCAATACACAATGCGGAAAATACTAATTTTTGATTACTTAAGCTCTTCATTATCCTTACCTCCTTCAAACCTCTGCTAAGGGATCAACAACACCGTTGGCAGCAAAGGCTGCCTCGCGGTCAATACAGGTGCCGCACTTATGACAAGGCTTTTCGCCGCCGTCATAACAGCTCCAGGTCAGCTCATAGGGAACACCTAAGCGCAAGCCCTCAGCAACGATATCCTTCTTCGTTTTATCAACAAAGGGAGCAACCAGACGCACCTTACGACCGCTTCCCAGATATACTGCCAAATTCATCGACTCGTTAAATTCGACGCTGCAATCAGGATAAGCGTTGCCTGCAGCATCATCGGCATGGGGACCGTAGTAAATCTCATTGCATTCATATTCCAGGGCAATGCTTGCCGCAGCAGACAGGAATAAACCATTGCGGAACGGCACATAAGTGCTTACAGGCTCACCCTTGCTTTCCTTCAGCTGCTCTGCATAGGATGCGTGCGGAACACTTTCTTCCGATCCCTGCAGCAGAGAGCATTTGCTGTGAGCGAAAATCTTCGACAAATCCATATGCAGCAGCTCTACATGATAATAATCGGCAATAGCCTGCGCTGCTGCAAGCTCCTTGGCATGCTTCTGACCATAAGACATCGACAAGGCCAGAACATTATCGCCGTATTTTTCTTTTGCCAGTGCCAGACAGGTTGAACTGTCTACGCCACCGCTTAATAATACTAAAACCTTCATTTTTCCTCCCAATTAATGAGCGGGCAAAGTCCACAAAATATAAAAGGATTCCGTCATCTACAGACGAAATCCTTGCATACATAAAAAATACCGGCCGGCGCCAGTACATCGCCCGTAGTTTTATTTATAGACAGGATGGTTACGAACTGTCTGTTATGAACTTCTAGGATATTATACAGCATATCGCGCTATTTGTCCAGCATAAGAAAATAGCATAATCAAAAACAGACACCGCCGACATACTTAAAGCATATCGAGGTGTCTGTCTTAAAAGCGTTATAGCTTATCTCTTATTATACAATTGCTTTATCAGGCTTTACGAAGAACCAGGCAATAGCACCGCAAATACCGGTTACAGCAGTTGCTGCCAAAGCAGCCTGCCAGCCATAGTTTGTTGCAAACCAGGCAGTAACGGTCGGAGCCAAAACGCCGCCGATATTGCCCCAGAAATTCATCCAGCCGGATACAGAACCGGCAAATTTGCCGCCCATGGTGATTACGCTGGACCAGGAAGCACTCATGGTCAAACCAAGAGAGCCTAAGGATACGGAAAGCCAGAGAACATTCATCATCGGATCAGCAGTACGGGTGGAAATGTACAGCGCACCTGCACAAAGAAGAATACCTGCAGCACCGGTTGCAGTCTTAACCATGTTCTGAGACATGCCGCTGCGCAGCAGTTTATCGGAATAGTGACCGCAAAGAGTAACCACAGCCATCAGAGAAATCCAGGGAGCAGCTGCCCAGATGCCCATTTTTGCTAAGGAGAATTTGTGCACCTCCATGAGGTACATCGGCAGCCAGGCCAAGAAAACATACATGATATAATCGGTAATCAAAAACTGAATACCCAAAGCCCAGAATTGGGAAGAACGCAGCAACTTATCCCACGGAGCAATCTGTTTTTCACCGGTTGCTTCCACACGGCCTTCGTTAATATGAGCCAGTTCTGCTTCATTAACATAAGGACTGTCCTTCGGATCATCTGTAACATATTTATGCCATGCCCAAGCCAAAATCAGACCAACTACACCAAAGCTGAGGAATACATGATGCCAGCCAAAGGTTGTCATAAGCCATACTACAACAGCAGGACCGACTACAGGACCAAAGAAGCAACCATTAAGAATAAAGGAGCTTGCCTTGCCCTTTTCGTCTTTATTAAACCATTTGTGTTCCGCCATTGCGAACGCAGGATAAATAGGTGCTTCGCCCAAGCCAAACATCAAACGTACAATTGCAAAGGTATACTTACCGCTTGCCACAGCAGTCAAGGCAGTAAATACAGACCACCAGCCGCAGGCAATAGAACCGGTAAAGCGATGGCCGAATTTTTCAGCCAGCATACCTCCCGGAACCTGCATTAAAGCATAACCGGCGAAGAAGAAGGATTGAATAAGGCCCATATCAATTTTTGTAAAGCCGAATTCCTTCATGATTACAGGTGTTGCAACAGAAAGGTTAACGCGGTCCATGTAGGATACAAAGCTGATAGCAAAGATCAGCCACGCTACCTTCCATCTAAAGTTTGTCATTTTCATAGTTCTCTTTCCCTTCATAAAAAACAAATTCTGTTCTTTTATATATATTCTGCCGAACAGTTAACAATAATGATACTATTTCTTCTTAAAACTGTCAATATTTTTCGTTCGTTTGATTTGTGCGAATATTCGTCTACTGTATGAGGATGTTTGGATTTTTTATGGAAAGGAAGGGAAGCAGGTGCGTCTCAATAGTATATTGCAGCAATGTAAATCCAAAAAGTAAGTCTGCAGGACGATGCTGATTGGCTGTCACACATAGAACTCTGGTAAATTGAGCGAGAGGTATATCGTGTAGGGAATAGCAATTTTAGCAAATGAGCATTTGGAACCATAGAAGTGTCGCAAGTGTTTGAGCGCTAAAATTAACTTATATTGAAGAATTTTTTAGCTTCGCGCGAGTTTTGCGGCACTTCGTCCTGGTTCCATGCGAAATTTGCGTTAAGAAATTGCTGCTGACTGAAACGATATATCTCTCGCGACCAGCAATACTTCATTAAGAAGCTCCCGCCGCCGACTTGATTCCATAATTATAGGATCTATCCTCAATCGACAAGCTGATTACATCAGCTCGTCGACACGCCTAGGCACGGTGGCTGGGCAGCCAGGCCCGCTGCTGGTCATAAGATAGCTGACGGTAAAAGAAAAAAGACATGTCACATGACATGTCTTTTTTCTAACCGGCAGCTATCTATCCTCCCAGGCCGCTTCCAGCCAAGTACTTTC